>Ga0315913_1002436_pt1 | contig 21803 bp, 10 predicted proteins | sample MpolsnodulesMG_FD_207736 | JGI IMG/M metagenome (GOLD analysis project Ga0315913, IMG submission 207736) | Medicago polymorpha root nodule microbial communities from Los Angeles, California, United States - small nodules | ecosystem: Host-associated > Plants > Roots > Nodule | place: USA... | reverse complement strand
AGATTATTTAACTACTTTATTTTCTACATTTTATCAAATATATGTGTCCAAATAGAGTGCCTAAATAGTTGCAACTAAGTATTTTTTTCTAATTTATATCCACACTTAAGTATGGACACGGTTGAAATCCTTGTTTCGGACCTACACAAAAAATTGTTTTTAATTAAATTTTAAGAACAAAAAGACCATTCTTTCAAAAAGAACAAAACGACCATATATCCTGACAAAAAAATTCATCATATTCTAAAACTTATTTTAGGCCATATTTGTTATTGAAAATTATTAGGCCTGAATATGGGACTTATATAGTTAGGTGAATTGGTGCTTTGGGAGAGGGTTATATTAAGGATTGAAGTGGTAAAAGAGTTTGTGAGTTTAACTCTCATCACTGACAAACTAACAACTAATATTTATTATCAAAATATCTCATCGTAAATGTTAAGAATATATTATTATACTATGTGAAAAGAAAAAGAGAGATTGAAAGGCATCACAACTTTTCCATGTAACAAGTTATACATAAATTATACTATAAACCCAAAATGAGGTGGATGACTCTCTATGATCCTGTATGTATGTAAGTATGGCAACCGTGTGAAGACAAGTTTTTCCTCTCTTATCCTCAGCTTTGGATCCTCACGAAAAACACTTGTTTCTGATCAATGTCGAAATTTAAACCCCGTCCTAACTCCAACTTTGAATATTAGAGAAAACTCACTCACACTCGATCAAAGCGGAATTTCTATGTCAAAGTTGGGACAGAGTTGAGTGGGTTCGAGCGGATGCAAATTATTTTGCATGCTTACTTGTATGAGAGTGTGACTTGCTTAATCTAAATTTTTCTTTAAAATAAATAAATAAAAGACTTATGAATTCTCTACATACAATGACAATATGTGCAATATACTTAGGATATAATTCACAATGTAAAGTTTTCTTACACGATCAAGAAATTATAATCATATCTATTTTAATAGTCATAGAAATTATAATTTGTTATTGGTTGATAGTGTAAATAGTTTTACATTAACGGTCATCAAAATTAATCTCAAGTGTTTTTTTAGTCAGGTGGTTTAATGGTTAGAATTTCATTTTAAGGTGAATAAATAAAGAATCTAATGTAGGAAACCCAGTCCCTACATTGTCTAATGTATTATCTTTATTAACTGAATTATGCTTACAGAAAAAAGTCTCAATTATTTATAAGAGTAGTTGAAATAATCTTAAGTAGTTACATATAACCTAACTAACAATCTTGTCCACAAAAAAAAACCTAACTAAAAATAATTGATCGACAAGTAAAATATTCCTAAGAGATATAAATAGATAGAAAATGAATGTGAAAAATCAAAACTAATTTAAAATTGATAGAAACACCTAACTACTTTTTGGGTACAAAGAACTACCTAATTAATATAGGGTGTGTTTGATGTGTTTAAAAATTAATGACAAAGCATGATAATTTCGGTTGTACTCTATTTAATTTGTAAAATTGTCTCAAGGACGTGACAAACTGAAGGTCAGAGATAAAACAAAAACTAAAATTTTCTCTTACTAAATCACATCACAATTTTTTATCTCATTTATAAGTTGTCTAAAATATTAAAATAGTTTTTTGTCCACTAAAAATTATATAAAAGTTTGTTATGTATTATTCTGTGTGTTTGTTTTGTATAATATTTACTGTTTAACAAATCAAACATATCCATACATACACAATTAATACAAAAGTCTTTCAGTTTTGAGTTCAGCTTTTGCACCATTATTTACTCGACAAATCCAAACTCTTCAATTTCACACTATATTAATTTATTAAGGTTTGTATTAGTTAATTCTCGGTACATTATGATGATGTTGGATATTAAATTAGTTGGCAATCAAATCTAGTAATTTAAAATATAGTTAATTTGTGACATGCTAATTTATCTATTTTTTAAGGATTGTGGCATGTTAATAGAATTTGAGGGGAAATAAACTATATTTAGTTAGATGCTGTTACCTTATCCCAACTAGTGGTCGGAATAAATTGGGTATCTCAAGACTTTAGAAAGTCTAAATTTCGTCTGATAAACAATTTAAGAGTAGAGCTTATGATTCACCTCTTTTTATTATAAAGTTACTTATTTTAGTAAAAAGAAAATCATGTTAGTGTTTTTTGTTTCTATAATATTGAAACAATATGATTATAATCCTTGCATAATTTTTCTTCTTCTTAGGATTCACCCCTATCATTTATGGTTCTCCCACTTTTTTTGAAAGAGGGTCTTCCACTTGTTTGAATGAGGTTCTCACATTTAAGGTTCTTCCACCCTTTTTTTTGAATGAGGTTCTCCCACCTTTAAGTTAAGAACCAATGATGTGAAATGTTGATGTGTCCAAATAATTGACAAGATTAATTTTTTGATTATATGCTGGTTTTAAATAATATCATCACTAAGGGAGTGTTTGGTTCTATAGAAAGATTGCAAGTGGGAAAGAAAGTGAGTGGATGAATCCACTTTTTATAGTTTGGTCACAAGTGTACAACAAAACAAAAAAATCTTATGAAATAGAAAGAAGAAATTCACTTGTGACATTGTGGTTGACTAATGTTACCAACCACTTTATCACCCAAGTGCTACCCCATAACTCATAAGGAGTATTGTGATCAGAAAAATACAAAGATAACAATTACAAATACCACACCAGAAACAACCGTGTCTCTAAACCATACAAGATAAAAACCCTATTAGAAAAATATATGACTGATAACAACTCACGTCCTCACTATTCAAACCATGATACTACTCCATTATATATTCAAGCAAAAGAAGTTGCACGAACATCTATCTACGAGATTAGATGAAAATTTATAACTGTTTTTTCTCACCCACCAACCCCATTCAATAAAGTAAATGATTGGTCACTAGTTAGATATTATATTTTATTTTCCTAAGAGAGACACGATTATTTATTCCTTTCATTCATTTTATAATTCTAAATAAGTAGTATGATTTTGAAAGAAAAAAAGACAAGTAGTATGATTTTTTTTGTGGTGGTCGGGGTTCCGACTGAGCTATGCTCACGAGGACAGACAAATAGTATGATTAGAAAAACATAATAACATAAGAATAAAAGACGGATGTCCATAACATGTATGATTAGAATAAAGTAACTTCAGTTTGAGACTCACACTAGCATCAACAAATGTTCACTATTTATCACATCACTTTATTTTTTAAAATATTTTAATACTAATATTATTTTAAACAGTTAATGTTAATAATTAGTTGTTTTTGAAGAAATTAATAATTATTTGTTCGTTTAATATTTTTTCTTTCATTACAGTTTGAATTTAGAATTTTCAACCATTTTGGTACTTAACTCAGTTATGAACTACTCATCCACCTTTAAACATTGATAATATAATTAAAAAAATTGTACTTTTTTTGTTCTAAAAAAATTAAATGCAAATTCATGCACAATTAATACCGAGAAATGAAGACCTCTGAACCTGAATCCATGCCACCAATCTCCATCATATTTATTGGATGCATTTCTATACCGACATATTAAACTCATGAAAAAATTATAAAAATTCTAAATCAAAAAAGGAGTTTCAAGTTTTGGAGTTAACTCACCATAGCATCACAGCAGAAGCCAAAGAAAGACGAAAGAATCCCCAAAGATTCCTAAACGCTTCAAAAGAAAATCCATTCCAAGCTATACCACATTTCCCACTAAACACATACCCCAATTGAGCCACCACAATGAACCACCACGAGCCATTAAGACTCACCGCAGCACCCACCAATCCCCACCCAAATTTAACCATCAACAACCAACTAAACACCGGATGCAACACCATAGCCACCCCCGATATAACCGCGATGACAATCACCATGCTTTGCGCTTGTAGAAATTTCGCGACAGGAAAATTCAGCGCGTAAGCAAATAATTGTGGAATCATATATAAAGCAAATGTTCCTGCAGCCTCGGATATTTCAGTTGTTTGTCCTATGAATTTTAGAATGGATCCGGCGAAGATGTATAAAAAGCATAGGGGAAATGCCATGGAAAATAGTATCACCCATGATCTTTGCATGTATGTTCCTAACATGTCGAGTTTTCCTGCTCCTACCGCTTGTCCACATAGTGTTTCGAGCGCGCTTCCCATCCCAAGCTGTTCGAAATTCAAATCAAGGAAGATGAAGTGAGCTCGAATTTTACATTATTATTAATAATAATTAATTACTAACATTTGTGATCAAATTTTTATTTTATTTTATTTTATTTAGTACAAACAAATATAATCATACAGTACACAAAGCAATAACCATACAAATTTCCTTTTTTTTGATAATAATAACCATACAATTTTGATAGAGAGAATCAACACTGAATGATATCTTTGACCGAAATCACACAACTTTATTTTTACTCAATTGGCTACAAAACACTACTATAAAAAAGTTAAAAAGAACGAGAATATTTGAGAGAAAAACTATGAAATCCTTTTCCAAATTAGTGAGGAAAAAATTGATAGAGGACCTTTTTCTTCAAATTTTCTTCTTCTAATCTTTTCCTATTTTTTCTTCTAATGATAATACATGTTAGAAACAATCGTATATTGATGTTTTCTCGCAATAAACATTTTTTCTTAAAAAACTCAAATGATGAAGTTAATATATATAATCAATGTAAAAAAAACTATTATACATCGAGTGATTATGAAGAGTGTAGTTTTGTGTTTGGATTTTATTATTTTACCATCAAGCCAAAGGAGAAGCCAGCGATGAGGGAGTTTTCGACGGAGACAGCAGCGAGATCAATCGTACTAACATGACCGGCGAAGATTTGAGTAACGGCTCCAAGGGAATATTTGGAGACGAAGGAGAAGATGGCAGGCCCGGCAAGGTACCAAAGTTTCTTCGACTCAACGATGAATTGTTTGAAGAAGTCTTTGGGGCTTGTGATCAGGTCCATGTCGGGGGCTGCGGCCGTGAATATTGCGGTGTTAGATGGTGGTGAGTTGGGTAAGGGAAAGTTTGTGTTGATTTCATGGCGTTGTTCTTTTGGTTTGGGTGTGAGAAGTGGCTGTTTTGAGTCATCCATGAATGTTGCACAAGAAGGAAGAGAGTTTGGTGCAAGTGGGGAAAGGTTGTAAAAGTTAGTAGAAATGTACAACCGATTGCCGTGCATATATATTGACAACTATCATAAATTTACAAAGAAAAGTAATATGTATTAACATGAAAACCAATATAAAAGAGAAAAAATAAAAACATAATATGAGTATTGAGATAAAGTTATCACAAAAGTTCTCAAAAATTAGTTGTACAAATATTATTTATTTATATTATGATAGAGGAATTAACAGAAAAATGACATTAAAAAACTAGTTTTTATTAAAAACTGTATATTTAATTTAATACATTCAAAATTAAAATATTAACTTTTTTAAGAAGTAACTTTTTTTTTAATTTTAGAATCTAATGATGTGGGCACATTCTTAGCAAAACTTTTTTTTTTTTAAAGAAAAGCAAAGACTTTTGTTAATAAATGTTACTGGCGTTCAATATAAAATAAGGTCACATGGTACAATATTAGTTAATAACCTTCTGTCCCATAATAACTAAACCATTTGCAAAAAAAAGTGTCCCAAAATAAATGAATCATTTCACTTTTCAATACATATTAATTACTTTTTTCACTTTATAGTTCTAATTAATACTACTTTCATCATTTCCAATTCAATATATTTCACTTTACATTTATGATAGTGGAGAATGCATCAATACTTAACAAGTGAACTTGAAACTATTTTTTTCTCTCGTTCATTTATACATTTTTCTTAATACGTGTGAAATGAGTTTTTGATTCAGTTAATCCGGAATGGAGGGAGTAACATTAAAGTATAAAATAAGGTCACATGGTACTGCGACCCCATGTTTATTTATTACTTCTCCCTAATCCATATATGCAAATGTTTTACCTTTCAACTTCCTAAAGCAAAACCATTGTCATTGATATTAGGAAAATGCTAACAAATATTCTTAAGGCATTTGATAAGAGGTTTAAAATGGAAATTTTGTCTTGAAAATTTGTCCTTAAATGCTATATAGCTTGAAATGGGTGGAGTAATAGCTAAAAGATTTGTACAAAAAAAATGTTAAAAAATTACAACATTAATTTTGGTCAAAAAATTGTTGTAATAAAAAATAGTATACATTTATTTTTTTGACCAACTTTATGAGTAAATAGGCAAATACCTCCGAAATTGTAAAATCTTGCAATTATTCCTTCACTCCCCTCAAATTACAGTTAAAGTTGATGACATGTTTATAAAATGACCATCTGGCACTAACATGTGTTAGATGGATAGTGGCAAGTCATATGGGGTACTTGCCCATTGTTCCAAGGGGTTCTTTTTTTTTTTTTTTTTTTAATTCTAGGGGGTATTTGCCCATATTTTGAATTCGCCATTTTCTTCTTCATTTTTTTTATTGAATCAGATTTTGCAACGGATACTTTTTCGGTTTTTTCCCACCATATAACCTTACTTCATTAAAATGATTATGCATGTGTTGTTGGTCTAAAATGATATTTATGTATGCATATTATTTGAAGTGTATAATAGGATTGTTGTGTGCTTTCTTTCTTTTGAACAAATTAGTTGATTCACACTAAGTATGTATGCATTGTTGGTCTAAAATGATTGTGTATCATTGAATGAAAATAAATGTATGAGGTAAATTGTGTGCTAACATGTTAGTTTTCTTGACAGTGAAATTTATGCAAAATCCCGCCTAAAATTTGTCACTTATGTGCAAAATGCACAATGAAATTGACAATAAAAATTCACATTGATCTCTATTCAAAAAACTTCAATATATACAATAACAACTCATAGAAATTACAAACATAGTAATATTCCTTAAATAAGATTTTAAACATAACTCTTCATCATAATGATGTTTCGTCCATAATATATAATCATCCACATTGGAGAATATATGAATTTTATTTGTCACCTTTGTGTGTTGTGATGATAAGTATATGTTCAATCACTCATATGTTTAATGAGATTAATTGGAATAGACTGACATTGTAAAACAAGTTTATACTATCAACTGGTGAAAATCATCTAATTAAACACTTCATCTTAAGTGTTAAAAAAAATCAAATAAAATCTTTATAATAAATGCATATCTCACATTTATTTCATTCAACAATTCTGATTTTGGCATTTGATTTAGCAGTTTTCAATCTGCATTGCATGATACTGCATCTTGTTTCACCCTTCCAAACCTAGTTTTCACAGAGGCTGAAGGAGATTATGATAAGTTGAAGAAAAAAGAAAATCTTGAGCATCTCTATTGCCTCCCACACCACCCACTCAAAGTCTGGTCTCTACATTTATATGAATTTTCTGCACAATTGTTCTTGTTTAGCAGGTGTTGCTTTTAGTGTCATGAGGACCATGTTTTGGTTCATCTAATTCCTTTTTATATGGGAGTGTTGTTTATTTTTATCATATATATTTAGTGTACTGATCTTGGATTTATAAAGACCATATCCATAAGGCTTGTAAATTTTCTTCATCGTCTTTGAAAAAAAGTTTCAAGACATGTTGCTTGAAAAAAAAAAGAACCATACTAATTAAAACTAGATTAAAATCAATTCATTTTATAGAATTAAAAGGCCATGGCATGAACAGACAATAGATGCAACATGATTAGAGAACGGTTTTACTGATATTTGTAATTATGTGCCAGTTTCATTGGTATTTTGATTACTTTATTAACACTCTGTTGGTACTCTATTCTTGATCAAAAGAAAGAAAGAAATGTGAAATCAAGGAATTTGATAACAAAGTAACTTCATTTCATTGATACTCTTCAATTTGAATATTTTACATGTGTTCAACTTTACAACCACTATTACAACTAAAGTAAAATAAATCCTTAAACCTATAAATGATGAATCCCTTAAACCTATAAATGATGAATCCTTTAAATCTAAATTGTAGAATTTCATAGTTCAAATCAACATTACATTACATAAGAGCAGTTTCTCTTGGTTCATTTTAGAGGCTTTTGCAGAATAAAAGAGGCTGAAAATCTAAATGGTGTGGCATTGAGCATTGAACAGAGACCCTATCACAACATAAACATTAGCAACCCCCTCAAAAAACCATGAACATTAGCATTTTTATTTTTTTTAACTTTCACCATACAACTATACACATTGGCATTCACAACGACACACAAATCCTTTTGTTCCAGTCAGTAATTTTTACTACCTAAAGAGCATCACAACGACACAAACTAAAAAAAATAACTTTTTCAATCAAAAACTTGACCTATTAACAAAAAATTGAGAACTTTTCCAGAGGAAAGCATGTAATCATGAAGAAAGAAAGAAATTGAAAAAAGAAGTTACATGGGTTTAGAGAGAGTGAGAAGAGGAAGAATATTGATAATTGGGACGAGAAAGAGACGAAGAAAACGAAGAAAACCTATAACGACATATCGATTTTGTTTACTCAGTATAACAGAAACAAAAATGACTGATACCAAAGGTGGGAGAAGGTTAGATCTGGCGAGAAAGGATGCACTATGTGTGATGCAGATTGTAAACCAGGAAATCGAATGCCAAAATAAGAAATGTGGGTTGAATGCATTTCTTATAAAGATTTTATTTGATTTTTTTTAACACTTAAGATGAGGTGTTTAATTGGATGATTTTCATTGGTTGCCGGTGTAAACTTGTTTTACACTCCCAGTCTATTTCAATTAATCTCATGTTCAATAACTGTATTGTATGCATATTTTTTATTGTTGTAGAAGTGGCCCACTTCTCTTTTTGTCTCTACTCCCTCTAATATTTACTCGCCACAGTCACCGCAAATAAGTGCTTTTCCACTATTTTGATCATAGTCCATTCTCAATTTAATGTGTGCGTTTTGGTATGCGTGTTTCTTTGTTCATCAATGTGTATGTTTCTTTGTATTATGAATGAAACATCATTATGATGAAGAATTAGGTGTAAAAACTTGTTTAAACATTAGTACTATGATTATTTTTATAAGTTATTGCATATATTGAAAATATTTAAATTAGGGACCAATGTCAATTTTTTTTGTCAATTTCTGGGTGTATTTTGCACATAAGTGATTGGGGAGTTTTCCTATTTATTTCGAGTCAGCAAAATTACTAAAAAAATTAAACAAATTTCTCACCCAAGATGTGTAGCTCCTCCAACCCTGGCTCTGACCGACCCGACATGCAACTCTCCTGGCCTTTCACCGAATCTCTCACTGACACCAACAACATTTCTCAGACTCTCTATCGCTTCTAAAACCACTACCCTCACCGAAGTCGAGATAGCTCGCCTCTCCACCGCCAGAATAAGTCGTCACCTTGAACCCGAAATCAACTGCCTTTGTGATGCTGCCATAACTGAACTTTTCAATGCTATCTTCCTACAACAATTTCTTCCTTTCTCCAAAAAGCTTACAAATGTATCTCATTCTCACCCACTCTTTCTTTCTTCATCTATTTTATGTTAATTACTCATAACTTTCTTTTTCTTTTTTCTTTTCTTAGTTTGTTTTTGGTACGTACTCTTATGCAACGTACGCAACTTCTTCCAAATATATTAACTTTTGTGAAGAATTTGGACTAAATATATTAACTTTTGTTGATCCAAATATCTTTTATAAATAGGATCAAAGGGAGTATTAAAAAACCTAGTTTAACCACAAGCTTAAAACTGAGATTATGTTGAAGTGAACGTAATTTGATGAGTTGACTTTCATGATTAGACTATTTTTATGTTTACTACACATTCTCCACTATTGTTCAAATCAAATATTAAGGTTATAGTTAATTGTGTTTTCGGTCTCCAAAATTTTCAATTGTGTGATTTGGGTGATTTTGTCTCTCACATTTACCTCTTTTTTGATTTTGTAATCCACATATACTTTTCTCAATTTTTACATTAATATGACATTTTTCTTAGCTGTGGCATTCTTACCACTTAACCATTGTGAATATTAATTAAAGTGACACTAGTAACTATTTTACAAATATTTTGACGAGTTATTAACTCTGCAGCTAAAAGTTCAGAAGTAAAACTCTTACCACTAACACCTCATGGATTTATTTATCGTCCTCTGACTATTATGTATTCGTTTAAAGCACGATATTTCAAGAATTAGTTAAATTAAAAGGGGCAATTAAAGGACGTTTATTAATCCAAATCAAATGTAGCTAATTGAAACATAATAATAATAACACAGTTTAAATTAAAGGAAGGAAAATGGTCATTAATCTTCTGACGATCAACAAACAATAAGCAAACCAAAATAGAAGACACTAGATTTTGCAAGCATTTCATGGATGACATTGAGAGTTCACTTCAAGACAATACACCGAAAACCAATGTCAAGAACAAATAAAGGGCTACTCATAAATAACAATCATAACATCCTGTACTCCCTCCGATCACACGAACAAAAATTAACTTTTTAAATTTATTCAATAAATAATGTATTTGATCAATAATATATATCAAATATATCAGTTATTGAATGAATCTAAGAAATTGATTTTTGTTTATAATAGTGATTGGAGGGGGTACATGACTATCTTTGTTGATCTTATATTGTAGGTGTGGGAATGTCCCAACTCTTGATCGAATGTGTTATTTTTGCTTTTGAATGAAAGAAGTTATTTCACCATCATTTTTTATAATTTGTCAACTATTTCTCTTCTATTCATCTCTTCTTTCTCTTATACCAAATAATACATCAAATCTTCTCTATTTCTCATTCATTTCTCTCTTCTCAAACTCTCTGTTACTTATTTCTCTCTTTCCAACTTCTCTTCCGAACCAAACACACCCTATTTAGATAAAGGATTTAGGAGGGGAGATTTACTTTTCATATAATACTTCAATCACACTTAATTTATTTTAAAAAAACATGTTATATAATTCATAAGTTAAAAATAAAAAGTAAACTCTTATCTCCCTTCCCTCCCTAAACCCTTAATCCGAAGGTTAATGTTAAAAAAAAAAAAAAACTTTAATCCAAACACACCCTTACATAGTCCAAAATATTAGGGTCAAATAGTCAAATGTTGGATATCTACATTTGAAAAAGCCACCACTCACCCACAGCCAAACAAAGCATACAGTACGAAATGCGTCCCTCCGACTCCGACGGCTGCTGGCCCAATATTCAACTCTCCCGCCCTCTCACCGACTATCTCTCCGACACCGACAAAATAACTCACCCACTCTACCGCTTCCTCGCCAACTACATTGCAACAAAAACCTCTTCCCTCACCGAAGTTGAGATATCTCGCCTCACCACCGCCGAGATAAATAACCTCATCTCTCAACTCCCTGAACCCGAGATCAACCGCATCCTCAACGCCGGCGTTTCTGACTTTTTCGCCGGTGTCACCGAACAAATTGCTCCTTACTTGACCATGTTTTTCGCCGGTAACTCACTCACTCTTTCTTCATTCATTTTATGTTTTTTAAGCTCATCTCATCTCATTTTTTTTTTCAAGGTTGTTTTGGCCTCACACTCCTAAGTTGCTTCTTCATTTACCGGGTATTAGGGTTTCACGTTATTCCTTTTCATTCATTTCTCATCTTACAATTTTGGTGTTTACATTTTTTCTTCTTCTTCTTCTTCTTTCTTTTCTGAACTAACGGTGTTGTTTTTTTGCTCCTAGGGGTGGAACAGAAGATTGCCATCTTCTCGGCATGCTGGACATACCCGCCATGCTGTCATCTTCTTTACCAATGTTGCTTTTGAGGTAACAAACTGCTTCTTGTTACTTTTTTCCATTATAAATAAAAATTGATTTAACATTTTGCGGATAAGTGTCTCTTTATGTGTGTGTACGCCTTAACACTATGTGTTAGGTTGTGCCATGTAAGCTCTGGGTTCAATCATATCAAATGCTATAAACCTGGGTAAAAGCTATGCACCAATGTGTGGTTGAACCAACACGGGCTTGATTTTCGTTCTTTGAGCAAGTGTTTTGAATAGCAGGCTTATAGAACCAAAGCGTGGTTGGGAGGCTATGCGACCGATGCCCTGTAAATTGTAATGTACTGGTTTTATCTGTAACAACCTTAAATGTTCAAGTTCAATAGAAGTTTATTATTCTGGATCACTCACCATCCTCTCTATACTACCCATTAGACCCTTTTTGTAACTTTAAATTAGGAGCATAATGCAATTCAGGGTTAAAGAAATAGCCTGCAGCATGCGAAGTCCACGTGATGTTCCATATAGGCAACTAGCTAAAGTATCCAATAAATTGAATTAGTGTGTGATTTTAAAACCGTAGTTAAAATTTGATTGATACTCTAAACATGGATAGTTAGGTACCTCTTTTTGACCCCATCAAACTCTTTTTGTATATTCTGCTTAGCTCCATCCATGGCCTCATAAATTCATAAATAAACTCCATGACTGGTTTCTCATATGAATCACCATCCGAAGCACTTCGATTAGCTGACTTGCACCCTTCAAACAAATTACAAAATACCCTTCCATAAATCCTTGTCCAAAACCACATCCTCAACCAATTTTCCATCCCCTGACCTTGTAAACATGCTGGTCTTCCATTGGTCTCTTGTGAACATTGTAATCAAAGACCCCTTGTTCTCATGAAAACACCTTAAAATTAAGTATGATGTTGCAAAGGGAATTAAGCCCGGTTTCACCAAATCTTTTCCTTTATTGAAGTGTCACAGGAGGAGAGAATTGAGAAAAGTCCAAGTAAAACAAATATAGTCTGTAATTTTTATCTAGTATTGTCCATTGGATGTGCCAATTATACAAATTAACCTTCATTTTATGTCATTCAACAGACTGGTGTACAGTGTACTGAGTAACCCTTTGAATTTTGTTTTGTCCAATGAATATGCCAACTGCAGGAAGCAGAGCAGAACGAGGAAGGCACATCTGACGTTTCAAGCACTGGATCTGCTGGTATTTGCACATCCTGTTTTTTTTAATTACTTTTCTTTGTGGCGTTGAGGTGCAGATTTGGATCCCTTTAAGGAAGAAAGTTTGGATCCCTTTAAGAAAACTTGCAAAAGGGAAGTGTTTCAATTACTTGTTATTCGACTCCAGAAATTCTAGAAAATGGCAATATAAACATGTACCCTTTTGCTGTTCATAACTTAAAGGTACACTGTATGTGTGATTATAATGCTCTGTTGTACTTGTTGTATGAATCTTTTACTGTGCCATTTTTCTAACTGGAGTTGATTATCGATCTTGAATAAGTAACTAAACTAATGATGACACTGTTGATGTTGTTGTCTATGTTGTTGTTGTTTGGTTCAGCCTTCACTAATACTATACAATATGCAGAAAGATAAAAATAAATTAGTTTGATGCTATGAATCTTTTGTTTCCTGCTTCTTGTTGTTACTATGTATTAATGAGTTATCTCTGTTGTGTTGCGTGAAGAAGAGAGCGAATATATAATATAAATGAATGAATAAAAAAAAGGTTCAAAACTTGTGAGTATTTATATTGGTAGGTGAAGAGAAAATATCATCATAAGTTGAGAGAAAATGGGAAACAGCAACAAGACTAAGAATAAGGAATATGGTTGACACCTTTGACAATTCATGAGGTGTTGATCAGACAGTGGAATTGAATGACATTTTGAAGCGGAATATGGTTCATTCCTTAGCTTATTTGTTAACTTAATCAAGTGTTGATACCATGATGATTCAAACAAGTGTTACACTATGGTAAAATTATATCTAAACATTTTGTATGCTGCATAATGTTTATTGTGTCCTCTGGAGTTAGTTCGTATCCATTGTTAGTATTGTGCTCTGTCAATTTTCTGAATTAGCCTAGAAGAATTTATGACATTTGCATCCTATAGCTGGAGTGGAGTTTTTTTCATTTATATTTTCCCTATATAATTTTAGAAATGGTAACACGCCTAATTTGTTTATTATATTTGAGCAATGTAGTCAGGTTCGAGTTTTTAAGTTGGATTGGTAGGCTGGTAAAGGATCGTAAACACGTGGGTCGTAACACTATTTGGAAGTAGGAATGGTAGGTTGTTGATAGAGTTGATAGAAAAAAACAACAAATAGTGGAAAAACATAGGAACCAAGAAGAAAAAAAACAGAGAAAATAGAGGAAAAACAGAGGAAATAAGCAAAAAAGCAGAGAAAATAGAGGAAAAACAGAGGAAAACAGAGCAAAAACAAAACCAAGTAAAGTCAAAGCACGATTGAGGTGCCGTGGGATCTTACAATCCTACGAACTAGCACTCAATCCTGAGTACACTGACATATGACATATAATGAAGAGCTGCGTAAGGAATAATCTTTGGCATTCTTGCTCTATTTTTTACATGTAGTTGTTTATGTATAATGTTGGCTCCAATAACTTCTCTGCCATTATATTTTTTTTTTTGGTACAAACTCTGCCATTATATTTTATTTATGCTAAAATTGAAAATGTCTGCTGTAGTTAATGATCCGGACAGTCTGCCATGAAGGGGAGTCTTTCTCCTTGCCAGCATATACTCCATGTAAGTTATGTCGACAAGTTTTTAATTGACAAGCTCTTGTTGCATGTTTACTTTTTTTTTTAGGCATTGTTGCTCTTACTTATTTTTCATTTTCTTTCCCACTAGCTTCATGATTTGTACTATTGCCCTTTACTTGAGGGTGAGATACATGATGCTCTTTGGTCTTCACATTCTGTCCATGAAGCATATACGCATATGAATCATATATAAATTGAAAAGGGGAAAAATGCATTACAAAGGTTTCATTTGTGCTGACAGCTAAATAACCAATAATTTGTTTAGTTATTTATATCATAGGCGATTCTCTACTTTGTGCATGGTGTGCAGGGTTTATCTCTTTTGCCTTTGTTATTATATATTTATATGAGTTTGTAATTATATTCTTTAACTTAGTAGAAACCATTGCTCCATATTTTCTATTCTTCTTTGTTGGGTTCCTGAAACTAGTGCTGGATTGAGACCTTTCTGGTTTCAAGCTAGAATGGTTCTCTTTCCTTTTTGAATTTTGCAAACCCCTTTAAAGTAGAAATTTATTTTAGTTCACACATAAATGTCAATGATGAATTTTTGGTACTTAATCATTTTATATTTTAATGAATGTTTGTCCTATTCTGTGTATGTTACTTTGATCTTGCTCCTTATTACTGTGTTAATTAGTATGGAAAGTGATTCCTTACCAGAGTAAAATTTTCACATGCATTAGTTTTTTTGTATGAGAGGTGGATATAATATATTTGAGTGTAAAATGATATAATTGTTTCCCTCCCATGATGCAGGCAAAGAAAAATAAATTAGGTGAAGAGAAGTTTGTTCTAAAGCTGATAGAGGAAAGATTCATCAAGGTTGTGTCTTTCATAACTGTTGATTGGATTTGAGTTCTATTTTACTGTTGAGTTATTTTGTAACTACTACAATGTGGTACTTAACTTGAATGTCTTATGTGGTAGTTTATTTTAGGTTTAATATGCAAAATGTCTTACAAATGGACATATTACATAATCAAGAGAAAGAAGAGAATTGTGCTAAGGATAAGTCTTTACTTGTTGCCCAAGCTACTTAGCTTTAGTTTTACTTAGCTACTCTTTAGTGTTCCTTGTTTCCCAATAAAACATTAGTTTGGTCTCTCAATAGAATTTTTGCTGAAGTGGACATAGTTTGATGGGGTGACTTGCATGGCTAGACTTTTTTTTAATCTTTACTCAACATTCTCCAATATTGTTCAAATATTAAGGTTAGACTTAAATTGCATTTTTGATGTTCTAAGATTTTCAATTGTGCAATTTTAGTCAGCTATTTTTATTGAGGAATTTTAGCCTCACATTTACTCCCTTTCTAATTTTGTAATCCACATATATTTTTCTCCAATTTTACGTTTAGGTGACAATTTTCAGTGATGTGGTACCCCCATTATCCCAAATTCATTAATAAAAGTAAAACCTTAATAAAAATCGTTTTGTTGTAACAAATTTCCATAGCCATAGGTAATAAACTTTGGGATTATGTGAAATGAAGCACTCGGAACAGAGTAAGGAGTTTTTAATAAACTTTCATTTTGCGGTTTAAAATATTGGAAGAAAATGGAAGAGGTTGGATGTTTTCCTCTGATTAAATTGGGGTAATAGTCACTTTAATCCCTGAATATGTAATGATTAGTTATTTTAGTCCTTCATTGTATCAAAATTTTAAAATAGTCATTGATTGTGCATTCTGTTAGTCAAAATAGTCTTTGAAACTAAAATAACCTCTCAATGTTCACAATAACTCTTTTCATATAGGGACTAAAATGACAATAAGCATGTACTTATAAGGACTAATATGACAATAAGTAAGTATATTAGAGGACTAATCTGACAATATTAATGAAATATTTTAATATTAAAGACTATTTTGACTAACAAAATACACAATCAGGGACTACTTTGAAGTTTTGATACATTGAATGACTATTTTGACTACTCATTACAATTTACTATTACCCCAATTTTAATTTTATTTCAACATGAAGTGTTAAAAAATCCAAAGGTTTTCCTCATTAGGTTGAATCATTGTATTGAGTTAAGATCAACAACACAATTGAGATTGAACATCATATCTTCACCCAAAACTTAACATTAAGTTACGAGTCATTCTCATTTATATATGTTGATAAAAAACATAACTCTTTCATCCGATTCACATACCACAACAATCTCTACACAAAAGTACTCTGTCCTATATAGTGTGAATTTAGGAATTTATTTCCTTCATATTTTTTTTTCTCGATCTGGTATGCAATTTTTTGTCATTCTTTGCGATTTTCATCAAAATGTAGTGTGTATCCCTCATGCCAATTTCTGACCTTATTTTTATGAAATGTTGCAGATGAAGAATTTTAAGAATGCCTTAACAACTTGTGGGTATGAAAGTTTACTTTAGAATCGCCAAATAGCTTAAATGAACAAGAATTAGAAGATTATTTGTCAAATTGTGAGATACTAATTAATTCAGTTGAGGGGGAAATAGGAGACTGGTTGCAGAATGTAATTACTTTTTTTGTTTTGTTAGGAGCATGTATATCAATAGTTCAAACAAGCCAGACATTTTGTATAGGGCTGCTGCAATAGTTCTAAAGCAATTTTAGATTTAAGTTTCAATCTGCAAAAGAACACACTATAATTCGTGTAGTTGTGATGCAACACTGACATGCAAAGTCAAAAATTGGTACCAAGTTGATTTGGTTTCCATTTTCACATTTGTATTGATCAAGCTGTTTAACTATTTAACTTGATGAATATGAAATTTTAACACATTTTATAAAGGATAATTAACAATGTTATATCAAATAAATGTGCTAATGTTAGCTATGGGTCTTTGAAAAATCAAGTCAATCGCAATAAAATGCATGGTATTCAATGGAAAGAAAAGCACCAAAGATCGTCTCCTCTTTGCAGATGATAACCTCCTGTTTGCTAGAGCAAATCCTAATGAGGCAGCCGCAATTATGAAAGTGCTGGAATCCTATCAGGCCTCCTCGGGTCAGGTGGTTAGTCCGGACAAATTTGAAGGGTCATATAGTCGAAGTGTACCTAATTATTATGAATATATGACCTGTCAACAGATAAACATAATGGCCGTGACATCTCTTTGTAGACATATGAGTCCATTGCTGGTTTTTAGAAGATCTAAGAAAGATTTCTTTTCATTTCTCAAAGAAAGAGTCTGGAAAGTGAAATGGTGGAAAAAAAATCCTATCATAGGTGGACAAGGCAAGGCAGCACTGATTAAATTAGTTGCACGAGCTATCCCAAATTACATTATGAGCTGCTACAAATTACCATAAAATTGTTGCAAGGATAATGTTATGTCACTAAGGTGTAATACTCAATGTATATATGTATTATAAAACTTATACCATTAAAGTAACACCTTACGGATTTATATTTGCCATCTAACTATTATATATTTTTTGAAATACAATCTTTCGAAAATTGATATAAATAATGTTAACTTTTTTTTTTTAGGAAAAAAAAATGAATTTCATCTAACAGCTAATTGATGGGTAGGAACGTTTTACATGATTTAAAGTAAAGAAAGGAAAAGATTACTAATCTTCTAACAATCAATAATTACCAAACCAAAATAGGAGAAAATCATTGGATTTTGTATACATTCCTCGGACGACATTGAAATAGAACTCTTCAAAGACAACACACATAAAAAATAAAAAAAAAGTCGTGTTAACGAGTGCCTCCGGGGCACTTTTTAAGCATGCTAAATTAAGTAATTATTCTTTAAAAGTGTCAAAGTTTTCAATTTACAATGCACTGATTACACAAACTTTCATAAAAAATTACTCCCTCCGTTTTCAATTATGGACCACATTCATCATTAATTGAATGAACCTATAAAGTAAAATTTGCTTATATTTTGGAACGGAGGGAGTACTATTTAAGGTCTTTAACCAATGTCTCGGGGGCACTAGTTAACATTTCCCTAAAAAAACAATGATATTTGAGCAACCATTTCCTAACAACTTTTATGATAATCTTCTTTCTCTCTCCTCTCCTTGGTCAAAAACAATGAAGAGAGGAAAATGGAGAGAGAGAGTAAGAATATAATGTGAATATGAGAGAGAAAATTGTCATATCATTTCCCTAAAACTAAATGTCACGAGCAAAAATAAATATCATTTTAAACCCATGACTTCTACAATATTAGAATTATGAAGAGTCTGAACTCACCAAGTGAGTTACACAACGAATAACAGTCCTGCAAAATTGATTCTGCTTAAAGCAGATTTGTAACTTCTAATTTTAGAATTGATTTTCACACACATATTTATAGTTAAACTTTTTTTTATAAAGATGTATCTAAACACAAACCACTTTTAATCATAATCCCTTTTAATCAAAATTAATTCTACATAATCAATTATAACAAAATCAATTTTCCCCACCACACGGCTAAACGTGTATTTGGTTTCTCGCCCTCTCACCGACTCTCTCACAGACACCGACGATATAGCTCAGCCGCTCTTCCGCTTTCTCGCCAACTACATTGCAACTAAAACCTCTTCCCTCTCCGAAACCGATATCAACCGCCTCTTCAATGCCGGCATATCTGATTTTGTCGACGGTATCTTGGAACCATTTGTTCCTTTCTTCAAAATGTTTTTCGCCGGTAGCTACTCTTTCTTTCTTTCTTCATCCATTTTACTTATATATTCAGATTCATTCATTGAATATCTCTTTCTTTTTCTAGGTTGCTTTGGCATCATACTCTTAAAAAACGTCATCATAATTTACCAGGTATTAGGGTGGAACAATTTTCCTTTTAATTCAATTCCTTTGCCTCTCATAACTTCCATTATCATGGATTGGATTATTATTTTAATTTCGTAGCAGTGTAACAACAAATTGCCATCTTCTGGACGTGCTATCACTCCCACTACCAATGTTGCTGCTCAGGTAACAAACTGCTTCTTGTGGATGCTCAGAGCTAGTGTTTAGGCACACACACAGAGACAACTTTCTTTACCATTTGCCGGATAAGTGTCTCCTTCTGTGTGTGTGTGAGTCTAAACACTATACATTTGGTCTTAGTGACCTTACAAGACTAGCTCGTTATATCTGACTTTTAAGTAACAATGCCCAACACCTTTGATGTTATCTCTTGTATTTTCCTTTTTAGATAATGGTCTGATGTTGTTTTATAAATATTCATTAGGAGCGACTGGAACCTTCAACGACTTCCAGATTTTTGTCAAGATCTTATAGAACAGATGTCAAGGTGTTGTTCTATCTCATACTTTGTTCTCTATTTTTATTTTTCTAACGACAACAAGTTTGGTTGTCATCATATGTTAATATGGACTCTAAGACAATACTTATCTCTATATGCTACGGTGTCCTTCTTTCCTAATTTGTAACTTGAAATTTAACAAATATTGTATGCTAAACGATATTCTTTTCAATTCAGGGTCTTAAAGTCATTGGAGAAATCTACAGTCGAGGAACTAACATGAGCTTTAGACAGGTCAGCCTTCAGATTCTATCATATCAAATGCTATGATAAACCTGAGCAAAAGCTATGCGGCCCATGCGTGGTTGAACCAACATGGGCTTGATTTTGGTTCTTTGATTCTATCATATGAAGCAACCATCCGAAGCACTTGGATTAGCTGACCTGTACCCTTCAAACCATTTACAATACCTATCCATAAGGCATAAGTTCAAGTCCAAAACCACATCCTCGACCAATTTTCCATCCATTGACCTTGCAAACTTGCTGGTCTTCCACTGGTCACTTGTGAACATTCTAATCAAAGACCCCTTGTTGTCATGAAAACACCTTAAAGTTAAGTATGATGTTGCAAAGGGAGTTAAGCCTGGTTTCACCAAATCTTTTCCTTTTGTGAAGTGTCGCAGGAGAGAAATGAGTAAAGTCCTAGTAGAACAAATATAGTTTGTAATTCTTCTACCTTTTGGATCTAGTTATGTCCATTGGATCTGCCAATCATACAAATTAACCTTCACTTTATGTCATTCAATAGACTGGTGTATTGAGTAACCCTTTGAATTTTGTTTTGTCCAATGGATCTGCCAACTGCAGGAAGTAGAGCAGGATCAGGAAGGCACATCTAGAGCTGATGTTCCAAGCACTGGATCCACTGGTATTTCCACATCCTGTTTTTAATTGATTTTCTTTGTGGAGTTGAGGTGCAGATTTGGATCCCTTTGAGGAAGAAAATTTGCAAAAGGGAAGTGTTCCAATTACTTGTTTTTCGACTCCTGAAATGATAGAAAATGGCAATATAAACATTTATCCTGTTTTTATATTGCTCTGTTATACTTGACAAGTCTTTTACTGATTCATGTTTCTAACTGGAGTTGATTATCAATCTTGAACAAATAACTAAACTGATGATGATGCTGTTTATGTTGTTGTTGGCGTTAATGTTGTTGTTTGGTTCAGCCTTCACTATACTATATGCATAAAGATGAAAATGAATAAGTTTGATGCTATGAATCTTTTGTAGCCTGCTTCTTGTTGTTACTATGTTATAATTAGTTATCTATTTTTGTTGTGTGAAGAAGAGAGTGTGCGTCTAATAGAAATGAATGAACGAAAAAAAGGTTCAAAACTTGTAGTATTTATATTCAGAGGTGAAGAGAAAATATCATCATATTATGAGAGAAAATGGGAAACCGCAACAAAACTAAGAATAAGGAATATGGTTGACGCTTTTGACAATTCATGATGTGTTGATTAGGCAGTGGAAATAAATGTAATTTTGAAATGGAATTTGGTTCATTCCTTAGCTTATTTGTTAACTTAAACAAGTGTTTGTACCATGATGATTCAAACAACTGTTAGACTATGGCAAGATTATATCTAAAAACATTTTTTATGCTGCATAATGTTTATCGTGGCCAATGAAATCAACTCTAATGCATTGTTAATAATGTGCTTTGTCAATTTTCTCAAATAGCCTAGAAGAATTTAGATGCTATTTACATCCTCTATCCATAGTGGAGTTTTTTTTCATTTATATTTTCCCTGTATAGTTTAAGAAATGGTAACACACCTGTCATACCCCAATTTTTGACCTTAGATTAAATAGTGGGGGTGTATCTTTAATTAATGGGGGTACATAATTGTGTGAACGAAATAAGCACTAGAAAAATATAATTTGGAAATGATAAATTAATTAATTAATTTAATCATTATTTAAAAGTGTTTTCT
>Ga0315913_1002434_pt1 | contig 21809 bp, 12 predicted proteins | sample MpolsnodulesMG_FD_207736 | JGI IMG/M metagenome (GOLD analysis project Ga0315913, IMG submission 207736) | Medicago polymorpha root nodule microbial communities from Los Angeles, California, United States - small nodules | ecosystem: Host-associated > Plants > Roots > Nodule | place: USA... | reverse complement strand
CAAACGGACACCAAGGTTAATGCAATGTCTCTCATTTTCCTCTCTATGTCTTGGTGTGGGTCTCCCATATGTATTTTTGTCTCTCTTTATGTGTGTTTGATAGATGAAATTCGACCCTCTTGTAGCAAAGTAGTATTGATAAAAACAGGTAGTAAACCACCGTAATTAGGGTCTTTGACACTCCGATGGTTCCACAAAGTTTTTCCACAAGCTTCGGTCATTTAGACCGATTATGAGACTATTATCCATTTGAGTCCTTAGGTCGCAGCTTAAAGCTCTTAGCCCCTCATCAAGAATGTGTTATGCGGAGATATAATTTTGGTCCTCCGTCACAACTTACAACCTCAATAATTCTGCCTAACCATCTGATTTTGGGGTGGATAGATTTATGTCAAATTCCATGTATCAAGAGAAATACTGGCATGAATTGTGATCAATAACAGCTAAGACCAAAACTTAGGAAACATGTGGGTACAGACAACAAAAATCGATATTAACGGAACAGAATTTATTCTTGGAAAATTCTAAAGTGAAAGGATTTCACACAAGTATTGATTAGAAATTAATGAAATTATGTATGTGTGAGAAAGATACCATGAACTTAGACTTTATTTTTTGTGATTGGTAGAAATCGAATTCAGCACCTTGGTTGCGTTAGACTTCATTACTATGAACTTGTTAGTATGTCAAATCTCAATAAGAGACTCACATTGGAAAAAATGATGTTGAACATTATTTAAGTAAAAGACTCATATATTCAATGGCTTTTAAGATTTTTATAAGGCAAAAAAGTGAGAGTTTCTTATTGTTTTTTATTGGCGTATTACTTTTCCCACCTTATGGCCTTCTCCCGTATCCTGTAAAATTTCTAAAAATGCCCTTGTGCAATTCGAATTTTAAAATCCGGATTCATGTTTACTATTTCGGAAATCCGGACAATTCTCATATATAATCAGTCATTAGACTCTCACATTTCAGCAGTTTTGAGTTTTGCTTTTAAAAACAACAAAAAAACTAAGTAAAAAAAATGCTAAAAACCTATCAAATAAAATCATAAAAATATAAAAATACCACCAAAAAATTCTAAAAATCAAATAAAACTAATGCAATTTTTTTCGAATTTTTATGAGAATATGAAAATTTTAAAAAAATGAAAAATGGGTCTAAACGATGGAATTTTGGATTTTGAGGGGCAAAGTCCCGTAAGAAGTCCCTTATACGGGAGTCATGATCCTTGAATTTTTTCTGATTTTCTAGGGAAGTTCCGGAGCAATCCGATCAAGTAGCTCGAAAACCCGATTTTTGACTAAGAACAAGTATGACTCAAAACAGAAGGATGAGAGTTAGGAAGATTAATATTGTTCCCTAAAATGACTATCCATGTTACAAACATGTTTAAAATTTGTGCTGATACAGTTCGGATTATATAATCCGAACTATTTTTCCCTTGAAAAATGGTGTTTAGGGGGTGTTCGGATTATGTAATCCGGAAAAATCATGTAGCGCGCCTTATTTTTTGAAGTTTCCGGATTACAAAATCCGGAAAAATCCGTAACTCATTTTTCACCCTTTAACAAAGGAAAACACCGTTCCGGATTATTAAATCCGGAAACTTCAAGAACATTTTTGGAAAAAACGCAGGGCGCGCTAGAATACCATAGGTTGAGGGTTATAAAGACGTTGGTCTTACAAGTCCAATACCAATCCAATGTTTTTACTTTCTCCATCTTATTAATTTTTTGTGCGCCCTATCTTTCTTACAAAAATGTATATGGGGCTTCGGACTATATAATCCGACATGAGTTCGGATTATAGAATTCAAAATATGTTTTTATATAAACAACAATCAGAATCTCTCCAAGTGCCACAATTGTGTATTTCGCTTTTAAAAACAAAGTAAAAAATGGTAAAACATGTTAAATAAAATAAAAATATAAAAATACCACAAAATTTAAAAATTAGGTAAAACTAAGGCAATTCTTTTTTCTTCTGAGAATATGAAGAATTAAAAAAAAATTGAGAATATTTTTTTTTGTCGAAGAAAAATGGGTCTAAACAATGAAAGTTTTGGATCTTGATTTTTTTTCTTCTGATTTTATGCGAAAGTTTCGGAGCAACCTGATCAAGTAGCCCTAAAATTGGATTTTGGATTATGGGACACGACATGAACAACTAACAATGGCGTAAAACATAAGGGTGAGGGTTTGGATGATTAGTATGGTTCTTAAACTGACTATCCAGGATACAAACTAGCTTAGTCTTTGTACTTATATGGTTTGAATTATATAATTTGAATTGTTTTTCTCTGAATTTTTGGCATAAGAATCAAAAGACAATAATCAAGATACGAATAAAGAGACAATAAACTAAGTCATTGATACGAATCAAAGTAGGCTAGAAACAATAATCAAGATATGAATCGATAGACAATAAACCAAGTCACTGATACGAATCAAAGTCACTGATATTAATCCATACTATAAAAAATTACCCCTTATATACGGGGCTTAATATCCCAGCTAAAATATGATAAAACATGATAATGTCTCCCTTATTTGATCTTGTAGATAAACTGTTAAAAATGGCTGAAATGTACTCTCTTGGGTGAAGCTTGGGAGTGGAGGCGTAGGTTATTAGTTTGGAAGGAGGAGCAAGTTAGAGAGTGCTGAGATATTATCTAATATTGTTTTGCAACCTAATATTCTTGACAGATGGTTTTGACATTTACATGCTTTCAACAATTATTGTCGTTGGTTAACATTATGCCAATTGATCACACAAATGCAATTTGAAACAAGGAAGTCCCTTTGAAGCTTAGTATTTTTGCTTGGCGTCTGCTTCACAATCGCCTACCTACAACAGATAATTTAATTAGGAGACACGTTCTTCATCCTAATGCTCAGCTTTGCACAGAGGGTGTGGCACTATGGAGGATATTGATCATTTATTTCTTTCTTGCGATTTCTTTGAGAAATTTTGGCTAGGTATATTTAATTGGCTTGGTTTCAGTATGGTGCACCCTGAACATAAGTCATATCACTTTCTTCAATTTAAAAATTTAGACGGGTTTCCTAAAAGCATCCGCGTAACTTTTCAAGTCTTGCGGTTATCATGTGTGTGGGTAATTAGCGTGAAAGAAAATGTGTGTAACTGTGAAGAGGCTATGAGTTAACATCTCTAGTGAGGAATTAAGGTTTCATGCCCTCAAAGCCCTTATTTGAAATCTCGTTTGAACGATTCAAAGTAGGTTATTTGGCCTTGATCCAATGGATTTAGGGAGAGTCCATGATATGATTTGCGCATGAGCTATCGGCAAAAGGTGACCTGATTTATTGAGGTTAAAGGACTTTGTCCAATCCAAAACAATAATGATTTGAAAATTGCTTTTCAGACATCTATGGTTTGCTCTCAGGTACCTCAAACTGACGAAAGTAACCCCAACAATAATTAACTACTGTTCACTCTTAAATGATAACTAATTACAGTCAAAGAATACACTTATATTTTAGTGTGTAAATACAAGATTTGTCCTAAAACAGTAGTAAATACAAGATTTAAGTGGGTAAATACAAGTGTTAGCCTAGTGCACATAAGGGGGTGGGGAATGAGTGCGCTTTAGTTTGATCTGCACGCTGTCAATTGCAATATCATATGCGGCCTTATCTTTTTTGTAACTTGAGCATGTTTAATTAAGTTTTTCCATTTTATACACTACTTGTTTAGTGAGTGTGCTATTTTTTCTTCTTAGGTTGTATTCACTCGAGGTAATCTTATTTAAAGGGTGTTCAACATTAAATATAAATCTCTTTTAGTTGAGATTCAAACCTTAAATCGTCACATTACAAGAGTTTATCTCCTTCTGTTAAACTCAATTTTAGTTGGTAGCTCCTCTCTCCTAATTTAAACACATTTTTTTAGAAGTCCTAATTTAAACACTTAAAATACAAAAATGTTATGAGAAATACTATTAACGCTCTCTTTTTAACTCTCTCTAACACTGATTTTGTTATTGAGTGAAACACATGTAAGTCTCACCACCTTACGCGGGATCTATTTCTAAAGTTTGAGACTTTCATGAATTTCACTCAATAAAAAAATAAGTGTTCGAGATAATGGTAGAAAGAAAGTGTCCATATTAGTGCTAAAATGTTATTTACATACAAAATCCGACATCAAACATTGTACTTTCATACAATTTTTAACTTTTAGATTATTATTTATTCTCTCCATTTTAATTTCAAAATAACACTTAACATATATTCAACTATAACCGTAATGAACCAAAATAAACCCAATATAATAGAATAGATGTCCAACTTTATTTAAATACTTTGATATTGTCATTTTTTTAATATAGTTAGAAAACCCTGATATATATCTAACTTTTGGTGGTATCTACGAGGAAAGAGAAATTACTCGAAAAGAGACAAAACTATAACTGTACTATTATTTGATGCTTGTTACATTCACTTAATTCACTACTTATGTAAGTTAGAATTCGGTATATTTCATAACAAACTAAGCAACGATTCATCATAAATGATCTTTCTATATCGTTCTAGAAAGCACAACTCATCACTTAAATATTTAATGAAATTGGATATCTATTCTATTCTATTGGGTGTATCTTGAGTCATTACAATAAACCTATAACTACAACCTATTTTTCTTATGAAACAACGTATTACAATAAGAGCTAAAATCTACCAATTTCACAAACTCTATTTGTCATCAACATAGGAAGATCTCTTTTCTATACCCTCCAACAATTTCCTAAGATTCTGATTATCTATCAAGAGACCATCATATTCCATAAGGAACCCTTCAGATTGCTTCTTAAGAGCTTCCACTTCAATTTCCAAGGACTTAACCCTGCTTCCTTTTACCTCACATTCAGATTCTAGTTTCTCAATTTTGAACCTCAATGCACCAATTTCTTCCTTCAAGGACTTGTGCTCCATTGCTTTGATGTTTTCATTGTTCTGAAAACATCGATTTTGTTTCTTCCCTGTCTCTACCGCATTTCTGAGAAGTCGAAGTTCTCTTATGTAATGATGCAATCTATCTATCATGAGAGATAGGAACAGAACAAACCCTGTCCACAATCCCAAAATATACTACAATTAGAGTGAATATATGAAATGAAATAAATTAACGATGATTTGATTTTTCAAACATATACTTAATTAGAAAATATTGGAGAGTTTCAGACTCATATTCACCAATTTTCCTTCAAAATAGTTTTGTAAGAAAATCACTTTTTATAAAGTAAGTCAGGCTTAGGTCTTACAAAACCTAGCCCGGCCTAACCCATTTCCACCCCTACATACACTAAAACAAATGTAATAATGACAATGATACATTATTTATGAATAAATGAGAGTGAAAGTGACAGTGGTTTGATTTTGATTACCCAAAAGAGAAGCTTGAAGCACGTGGTTGGACAAGAGTATTTGGTCGGTGGGGTCAACAGTTGCAAAACCTTCAATGGAGCGACGCTGTATCTTAGAGATACTGTATAATGCAGAACCGAGCATCATCACCACCGTGCCCGCCACGGTTTTAACGACGACCGGTCCCCGACCTCGCTTGACTCTATTCAAAGTAATGATTACAAGATTCCTCAGCGGAGTCTTGAACAAAAAGCTCATGATCATTAACATTTCTACAAATAGCACAGCATACAATAGCTGCAACATTTTTGCTTTGTTTCTAACTTGATTAATTGGAACATAAAAAGTTTAGAATTTGGATGTAAATGTGTTCTATTTATCATTATGAGGTATAGATAGATAGATTGAGATTTGAGCGCGTGAATTCTGTGTGCATGTTGTGTTTAGGAAAGAAAAATCATAGTCGACATAGATGTTGTTATTATTGTTGTTGGATGTGTGTGGGTATTGGGGTGTAGTGTAGGTGTATGGCATGGGTACGTAGTGTGTTCCATCCATTCTATTGATTTAAATTTTTTTTTGACAAAAATAAACGATATTTATTCATTCAAATTGATAGAGTACATCGATACAATACAAATTCAAATTCGCTAAGAACAAAAAGGATGAATATGTGAACAAACTCACAACATTCATGTTAATAGCATAAAACGGTAAAATACCTATGCCTACAAATATCACTAATATGACTATATTAAAGTCTCTGGAATATTCATCTCTCCGGATCTGCAACGTTGACGACGTCAAAGTCATTGTCATTGATCGAATCTGCACTTGCTCAAAGTTAATCTTTCAACCTGAATCAAATAAACACTGCACTAAGATGGAAAATCAAAAACACACCGCACAAAGACGAGAAATCAAAACAAACAGAGTCGTTCAGAGACGACGAAATCACAAAAACAAACAAAATAAAACAGAAAATATGTGAAATCACTTATTCAATAAGGATATAAGAAAAAACAACTCGAAGGGGTGATTTTTAGGTCAAAATTGACCCTAAATCACCCCCTGACAAGAAAAAGAAGAAAGGGATGACGGCTAGAGTTTAAGAAGGAGAAAAGGAAGAGGAAGAAAGGTAGATGGCACACTTTCTTTTATTCTATTGATTCAAATTAAAGTCAGAGTTTATTGATTCAAATTAAAATACACATCTTAGTACACTAGATTCTATTGATTTAAATTCATATGATCAAACTTAGTCTTAACGTCTTATTAATTAAAGCAACAAAATGAACATTCCATTTATGTTATTTTATACTTTTTCTGTTTTAAAATGAGTGTTACTTTAGCAAAAAAAATTTGTTTTAAAATGAATGTCACTTTACATTTTCAATACAACTTTAATTTTTTTCTTCCAACTTTACCTTCACTCAATACTCCAATTTTTCTCTCACACAATTTTCAATGCAACTTTAAGTTTGTTTTTTTCTTATAAAGTAAGGACAGTTTAGTAAAAGTGTTATGTCTAATGATTATTTCATTCCATTTCTTAATCCGTGTTTCAAAACCTTAAACGACACTCATTGTGAAACGGATGAAGTATTTATTAACTAGTCGAATGTCTCCAAATATTTTTATTTTTCTTTTCGTTACTCTCCAAATCTAATTAAATAAACAGTTTCATACTTTTCAACTAAAAATTTGCTAGAAAGTTAAAATTTCAACCAACAAAAAGGTTCCAGATAAGATATAGATATTAATAGTAATCATTATCCCAATCAAAGAAAGGACATGTCCTCTTCCCTAAAAATAAAAATAAAGAAAGGACATTCTTCTAAAAAAAAGAGGAAAACTAAAATAGCACACTAATAACTTCCTATAACCACCTGCACGTAACTGCTAACAATTGCATAAAACACTAATAATTGTCTATACATAGATGATTAATGATTAATAGTAGAGTTTGTCTAACATGTGCAATACTCGTTAAATATTCTTTAGGGAATGATATCAATCTAACTATTACTACTGGCATAGTACTAATATATATACATAATAAATAATATATTTTTCAAATAAATACATAGTTAATATTTTATTTGATACGCGTATCAGTTCCTCGGAGGAATGGAGGCAGAATGCACACAATTCTTCCCTATACAAAGGCACAGGATAACAAATATGTGGTTACCGATCATTCAACAACATTTACATTTATGCTCTTACACAGATTACTCACACTGCACTTGATAAAACTTGTACGGTACCTTATAATCGGCCTCCCATTGTAGGGGCAGGAGTCACCTAAAAGATATTGATAGCTCTTCAAGCATTTGCGCCTTGTAAGCTTTGATTCGGGGCTGTATACGGTATCTATAGATCGGTACCCCACTAAAGGACACGAAGACCCTGAAGACGACCAATTCAATGGCATAAGGCCCATAAAATGACTATGTTGGGGAATGATATTAATATCGAGCAACCAACTAGGCCTTAGTAAATAAAACAGGGAGGTCGTCGATCATGATGTGATACCATACCTGGTGTTACCACGTCATGCCCAATCAAAGCATGTTGGAATAAAATATTCCTCAAGATCCCACCTCAAATGGATTTGGGTTTGGAAGTGATTGGGGAGGCTCATAATGGGACTTCAGACAGGCCATTATATATCGAGGAACTTTCATCTAGGGTAAGAGATTACATTTAGTACACACCTAACAAACCCTAGACAACCACCCCTTCACAAGGGCCAAACTCCAGGATCGTGTTTTAGACCGAAACTTTGACGCCCTCCCATCAAGGGCATATGGTAAAACTTTCTAACAACCTAGATCCACCTTCGATATTGTTCATTTTTCATAATGGCTTCAACATTTTGATTGGTAACCCAACAACAGGAATTGGCGAAGGTACTTGCAACACCATGTTTTGAACACCTAGTTGCGCTAAGAGAGCTATATAAAGTGAGAGGCGGGATATTAGGAGATATTAGATGAGAAAAATTATTTGAGAAAAGATGTAGGAGTGATGGAAGAAAAGATGTGGCGTCAGGCGGAAGATCAAGAAGTTAAAATGTTCCAACGCATGAAGGTCAAGGAAAGCAAATGGATGAAGGGATTAAATTATATGTGTAATCCAATGCAAAAAGTGAAGGCAAATTGGACTCCTCCCCATATCATATAATATGAAGCGTCAACCAACTGAAAATAGAGGGGCCGCACGAAACCACTTTTAATCATAACATTTTGGAAGGGTCTTACATTTGGTGTGTTAACAGAGGCTCTAACGCTCTGAAACACCAATTCCATTTGCGAGATAAAATTTAGTGTTCATAAGCATAGTGAAGATGATCATGGTACTGAATGCAAGGCTTCCAAGAGTTGGTAGATCATGATAGCTCAACAAATGTCCACCAATAGGAATATTTTCAAGAAAATGGAGATTTCGGAAGAGATAGTGATGACGCCTCATCATATGATATTTTTAGCTATGTTTTAGAGTCATTTGAAGATAATATAGAGTTTTTAGAGTGAGATTCTCATGGTTTGGGGAATGTTTTGGTTTAAGTCACCGTAATTCTATTTCTTTTCTACCCCGACAACTTCATTGGCTTTTTGAGTCTTTTATGCTTTAAATCATGTAATTCGGCAAAGCAAAACACCTCATAGAAGTTATGGAAGCTAGATAATCAAGTGCAACAAAGGTTTGAAAACAAAACAATTTAGGAAAATTTTGTCCCAAGTCCCAAGAACATATTAAGGAGGAAAAACACTTGAAGAATAAAGAAAAAACGAAAAAAAATGACGTTTGGGCCATGTGTCGCGCGCACAACCCATGCTCCCTGTGCATTGCTGCACTCAAATGGTTGTTTTACTTTCTGCCTCATGTGCCCCGTCTATTTTGAGCGTTAAAAAAAATTATTTTGTTGTTTTTGGGCCACACACCCGGAGCATGTTCCCACGCGCCCCGAGCATGCTTTGTGTGGATCTTAGCCTATTCAAGGCCATTTTTTACCTATAAATATTTATCTGGTAACTTGACGGTTCATAGGCAAAGGTGGACGATGAGAGCATCAAAGAGGTGTTTTCCAACCCGCTTCCACTTGTTATAGTGTTTTGTCAATCTACACATCGATAGACAATCTAGACACGATAAATCAATTTAATTTATGTTGATCTATGCACGGGTAAGCAATCTAGAGACGATAAATCAATTTAATTTTTGATGATCTATGCACGGGTAGACAATCACGGGGAAGATCAATCAATTTAATTTTTATCGATCTACTCATTGTGACGTTTTTGATGACCAGCATTCTATTCTTGTTGATCTACCCACCAATAACCAATCTGAAGATGATCATTTTATCATTTTTATCAAAACATCAGTACTCAACTTTGTGATGATCATGTTCCTTGTTCAAAGTTGAAGAACCTGCCCACACTTGATTCTAACATGCACTGATTTCATATGATAAGGTATACTACTTGTGCAACTTCTGTAAAACTTTGAAGATTTGCATTTGATTCATTTACTTGTCCATTGAAGAACAAAGTTTATGCCCTTATATTTCAATATATTTGACAACGATAATATGAAAACAATTGGTATTCATATTTTTTAGGAAAATAAAATTAAATAAGGGTAACTTAGTACCTCAATTTTGTCTGGACAAATAAAAATAATTCAAAAAATAGTGAAACAACTAAAATTTTATTATGTTTGCCATGATATTTAATTTTTTTTTTCTTCATAAAACCTTAAAATCTCAAAATATCATTTATTTCATTAATCAATCTAACCACACACAAAAAATACAACTTAGAAACTAAAATGACAAACTCAAAAGAGCAGACAAAATAAATATACAAAAATAATTAAAATAAAAAATCCTAAAGAAACAGTAGTGCATCGTTGACATGTATTGATATTTTTATCAAAAATCATATTGTTTTTACCCTCTTCTTTGTTAAAGGATTGTGAGAGACATGTGGTTTCTGCACCATGGTACTTACCCTATCTATATTGAGTTTAATACCAATTTTACTTTTATATGGTCACTGTTTTTTTCTTCCCATTTGGCATCAAGGAAGGAGTGTCCAGCCATAGCAACACTGTTTTTTTCTTTTCTTTTCCTAATAAGTCTTTAGTCTTTTCTTCACCAGCAAGTTATCAAAAGTTAATTTTTTTCCTCCCTCTTCTATTTCTGCACTCACTCTTGATTCTTGCAACAAACAAACAAAAATCCAAAACTGAATTTTATCTTATATGGTCATAGTGGTTATCAACAGAGGAATTGGAGTGTATAAATTGAGGTAAAAAAGAGGCTTGGAAAAATAGAGAAAGAACTGAAAAATCATAGAGGATGAAAGAGTGAAGAGAACAAAACAAAAGAGTGAAGTGAGGATAACGAAAGGAAATACATGGAGAAAAACACTACTTTGGGAGTTTGGAGGGGAGTGGAAGGTTTTGCATAATCAATAGTGCAAGTGGAAGAAATAGAAGGAAAAAAAAAGGGCTTTGAGAGTTAATTTTTCCTTTCAATCTCTTGCACTTGCTCATTATTGATTTTCAAAACTCTCCACTCCCCTTTCTTACAAACTCGCAAACAAAAAGTAAGGCAAAAAATGTAACAAAGTTTTTCCTCTCCCTACAACCTACTGTAACCACGACCAATTGTACCAATCCACACAAAATCACACAACTTCATAATCAATAGCAACACATACACTCACTGCATCACACTACACCAACCACAAGACACCCCCATCATCGATGAACCTGCCCGGAATTGGCTTCCTTACGATGTTGCGCCGATGCCGCTTCTTATCTCCGTCTTGGATCGCATATGAGGTTTCGTTTTGACCTCTTTCCTTTTACTGCTGCGTTTATGTTTGATTTTTTCCTTGAGCAAATGCGTTTTTGCTTGATAAGTAGTAATAATTAATAAAGTCTAAAGAAAAAGTAATAACAATTATTGCTCAAAAGAAAAAGTAATAACAATTAATAAAGTCTAATTATCTCAAAAAAAAAAAAAATTTCATTGTCCTTACCAATTGAGCTAAGCTGGACAAAAAAAAATTAATAAAGTCTGATGAAATGATAAACAATAATAACATTTCTTTACAAGAATAATAACATTTTATGTTATTATTGTTTTTGCTTGATTTTTTCTACTACTAAAACTTTTATTTATTAGTAATTATTTTTTATTATTGTTTTAGTGTTTGATTTAGTGCTTGATTTAATTAGGTAAAATTACATAATTTGTCCTTTAACTTAATTCCAGATAACATTTTCGTCTTATATCTTCTTTTTGTCCCGATATAGTCATCTATGTTATAAGACTATGCAAAATTTTAATGACTTTTAAGATTTTAAAAGATTTCCAAGATTTGTAATTAGAATTTCAAGAGATTTATATCCTAGGATTTTATAGGATTTCAAAGGACTACCAAAATTTCGAAGGATTTCTATCAAGATATTAATCGTGTTCTTCCTCTAAATGTTTATGGGATGTTTTTATTTTTTCCAGCATTGTATTACACTGTTATATTCATTGCAAACTTACAACAAACTTTGAAGCCAATTATTACATATTGAAAATGGTTCTATACATAGTCATCGTAAAATATATAGTTAGCAGTATTACTAATAAATTGAACAAATAGCTTACGAGAATGAAATTATAGGAAGCTTCACAATCCACCAACATTATTCCGGCAAAGGTTCTAACTGTATAGACTGGAAGTTTTCTTCATCCTAACAAAGTAACGAACGACCTTGCTAAACTAATGAGAAATTCAATCTCTTTGGATAATACGAAAAAGAAAATTATGAAAGTCTCCCAAAGTCTCACAATTTTTTGTGAGATTGTTGAATAAGTATTGTGTTCACTTTTTTAACTAAAAAGTCTCACAAAATCCACTCTATAAAAGAATCCATCAAAATCCATAAAATTTTGAATACCAAAAGACATTTTATAAGTTGTGAGAAATCATAATTGAATACCAACGGATTTCGTTGTATTTAAAAAAGTCTTGATTGTCTTAATTAAATACCACAAGACTTTTTTATAATCAAAAAGTCTTTTAAAATCCCTGAAAATCTCAATCCAATACACCCCCTAAGTTAAGTGACGAATCGTGTAATTTTGTTATTTAATTATAATTTGTGAATAATTTAAGTTTAGGCTATGTTTGGTTTGGACAACAAAATGTACCTTTTTTTAATTACAAAATGGACCTTTCCTTAAAAAGAAAAACAAAATGGACCTTAAACGCCTACTTATCACATGGTTAGACAAATTCGTATTTAATAGTGTTTTTCTGTTCTTTATTGATAAGTAAAACCTTGAAATACATTTTTTTTTAGCAAGAAATACAAAATTTTGTTAAACAGAGAAGAACGAAAAGTAATTAGTTTTTGTGTGATAGCCACTTCAAATTCACTAAATGGCGGAGCCAGCTCTATTGGAGGGCCTGAGATCTTAAATCCTACACTTAATATATTATTGTAAATGAACTTGCACACCCTCAATTGTTTAGTTTGCACCGAATTGCACCGATCTGCTGATTATTTAGTGTGATTTTTTAAACTTATTTTGGTCTTTTGTTTCTTTACTAATTCTGTCTTTTACTTTCCTCCAATTTATTTTTTGTTAGTAAGGCTAAGATGAAAACCCGCTGATAGAACGCTTGATCCTCATGTCAATGGACAACAATTTACCATTAGGCCAAATTCATTGTTTTTGTGAGAGGAGGCCAAATTCATTGTTGAGAAGGTCTTTTGCAAATACACTATATATTACTCAATAATTCATTTTTTTTATATTTTCTTGATCTCTAATTTTTCTCATTCTCGTTTTTCCCCTACTACAGCTTTATAAAGTAATTGTTGATTTATCACATACAAATGTTTTAAAATAAATATTATTTTGCTTTTTTTAATGTAACATACTGACATAAGTGTACGGCTAATTAAATTAATACTGTCTATACTTTTAAATAGTTATTTTTTAGATAAAATTACGTCCCTTAACTTAATTTCTGATAAATGATTTGATTTTTTTTTGTCTTTTTTTCTACGTCATTTTGATATTTTTGGTCCGTCTACAAATGGATTTATAAATTTTCAATTTATGGTTTTATTTATATTATAATAATTATTTTTACTTATAATTTATAATAATTTCTAAAAAAGTAAGGAAAAAAAGTCTGCACCCCGTGACCCAGGGTCTGGATCACACTGAATTCACTTAATTAGTTTGGCTACCATGCAAATATTTTCAATTCTCAAAATTTAAGATTGATGATTACTCTAAATCTTCTTTTAGTTTTGGTCATCAACAAAATAAATTTTAATACCAAAAGTTTAAATATATAACAATAGTAATTACTACTTCATAACCTCTTTGTTTTGTCATCAAAATATTTTAACTTTAACGTAAAACTAAATCAGGGCCGGACCTTGGAAGTGCAAGAAGCTCTACTGAATCGGGCCTCTAAAAACTATGGACCTCAAAAAAAAATATAATACACACCCCCACTTAAATTAAAAAATTACATGTTACTTTTTTTCTTCTTCAGTACACGTATGAGTTTTTTTTTCTAGACTCTAGTTCTACTTTCCGGACATAGATTTGATGCTATCAAACCACCATCAATTTGTATAATCACTTAATGTCAATTTGAAAAACTATTTCATTGAAAGAATTACGACAATTATTTCTTTTTCGCATAAACCATTCGTTTTTCTCTTTCCTACGACGTAGGAGTGACATTCCAAACGACACCATTAGGTAAATTTCACCTCTCTTTCACTTAATTTTATTTTATTTTGTTTCATGTTTAAAAGTTCTTCTGATTCTGATTTTTTAATGAAGCTTAGCTACACAAAAAAAAATTGAATTTTTATTTTATTGGGACCTATTTTAAAACTAGAACTGAGCCACATATTTCATAGGAACGGCCCTGAACTAAATTTATATAATACGAGTGGTGAATGCGGCAAATCCATTTTTTATTCGACAAATTTAAAAGACGGTGACTATGTCAAATACACTTTTAGTTTGATCATCACATATCTCAAAAACAATAGCTATGCCACATCTTCTTTTAATTTCGTTATAAAAATATCTCAAAGTTGATAATTATTTTGAATCTTATTTCTGGTCATCCCAAATTCCAAAAAACAAAAAAAAAATATCAAATTTCAACGCAACAAAATCATTTTCTTAAATCAAATTTTTTTTGAATTCTCCATCACACCAAAAGATATGGTACATTTTCTTCTATAATTCAATGCATTATATTTTTGTTTAATTATTTTTTTATTTCACATTTATTAGTAAGGAGAAAATTAAATAAACATCTTTGAGTTAAAAACTCAAGGGTGAACAAATAAAAGAAGTAGATGACATTTAAGTGTGTTTAAATGTCATCTACAAACTCTAACTAACTCATACCGAAATCTTAAACCCTAACAGTTAGGCCAACAAACAAAAGGGCAAAAAAAAACAATTCATCACCTTTAATCTTACTTCCATTGGCACAAAAATGTTCTACACACCCTCGGTTATTATCTTAAACTTTTGCTTTCTTACGCCCTTCATGTGCACAGAAATAGAACATGGTTATGTCTCCGGCATTAGAGTTTCTTATTGATTCTGATAACTTTATACATATGGTGTCTTTATCCGTGATTTGACTTATTTTCTTTGTAAAATGCAATGTAGGACTGAAATGTTGCAATTTACGAGAATAAATATTCAATGTAGGATTGTCATCCACCATGACTGTTATAAACAAACCCAAAATGTATCATCAAACTATTTTACCTCTCATTGTAGATTTAACAAGACCCTAAAGGTAAATATCGATATTAGGATAGTTAAAGGCAACAATTAAGGGTTCCTTTTGTTCCATGGTGGGTGGAAAACCATGAAAGATAATAGCATTGGAGAAACATAATGAACAAGAAAGAAAACAACAATGGAAAAACGACTAAAATGAGCAAAAAGAAATCACAATGAAGAACGATCAGATTTTATAGAAGAACTCTTTTTGAATGCTTAGAAGAAAATCATAATCCATACTTATTTAATTACTCATTTAAACAATGGTTCGGTTAATTAAACATGTATGAGTTACAATTTTGACCTAATCATTTTAAACAAGTATTCTTGTAACAAATTTGTTTGTTGATCATCGTGATATCTTTCCAGCTCTTTTATTTGTTTGTCCATTTTCACTTTCTTTCTTCGTTGTTTTGTTTCACAATTGTCACTTTCTTTTATGATCTTCAATGTTTATCACCTATGATGAGTCATACTCATAACAATATTTTAGTATCTTTTCAGAGTCATTTTACATTGATTTGAGTATGTTTTTGGAGAGTTTTAGTTGAGTTTTGCAATAAGTTGAGGCATTATCTATTGATCTTGGAAGACCTTTGAATCATATCAAAATCATCCTAACCAAATAACTTTGTTGTCATGCTATTTTTTTTTACAAGATGTATCAGGGATTACTTGGGGGCATGGTGACTATGGAAGTTATGGTAATGAGAACTTGGAGAAAGAATGAAGAAAATGATGAAGCAAGCTACTGTCAATTGCGCCAAGGCGTGGGGAAAGCTACACCTCGTGCATGAAGATCAAAATTTAGAGAGGTTGGCTTCTGCAAAATGCACAAAGGCGCAGAAAAAGTTGAACCTTGCGGAGGTCCAATTAATGCACTCCAGACCACACACATAAACACACCCACCCTCGTGTTAGTTTGTGAAGTCAGTCGACAATCTTGAAAATCGTCTGAAATGTTACAAAATGCAATGAATTGTTTTTTTTTTTTACTTTATTTATATTTAAAAACATTTTCTATTGTTCCTAATTTTTTTTTTAAAAAAAAAGTAAACTCTCCTTCTTTCCTCTTCTAAACCCCCCATCCAAACACTATAATCCTTTGTTTGAAGGTCAGTTGGCGTTTGTAGACTTTACAATGTTCAAGTGTCATCGACTTTATCTTTTCATCTTTCAGTTACTTTAATTTGTTTCAGGTTTTGAGGGCTTCGGTGTATGTGGTAGAGAAAAAGCGAAGTATTAAACAAAAGACCTGCTGCAAAAGTTGTACAGAGTGTAAAACTCTTGGATGGATACATACATAACAAGTGTGTTCGAACTGTTAAAAGATAAGTATTGGATAGAACAGCACAAGACAGAACAACATAGTACGAGGTAGAACAACACAAGACAAACTTGTATGTTATTGAACAACTTTTGTCTTATCCGATGTTTGGTGGGCAAAAGGATGTTTTGATATTTTAAACATCTTGTACTTGGGATAAAAAGTTGTGTTGTGGCTTAATGAGGGACAAGAATTTCAGTTTTTGTTTTGTTCTTTGCCCCAAGTTTGTCCAGTCTCTTGGAACAATTTTATAATCAAACACAATACAACTGAAGTTGTCATGTCTTATTCTTTTTTTTTTACCACATCAAACACACCCAACAAATAGAAATATGAGCCAACGTTAAATTTTCCGCATATTCAAGATTCTATTAAAAGGTGTTGCACATGTTTATGCACTGCAATTTTGCTACCGATTGTTGGAAAGAAGCGAATCTTTGGGGCAAGATAGAGTCGTACATGACGTTAAGTGGTAGTTTTTCATCCATTATCTTTGATATTCTTGGAATGTTTGGAGCGGAATACCGTGCTAGATTTGTAGGTATTTTACGGAGTATTTGGTGTGCGCGCAATGCATGTTTATGGGAGCAAAAACTTGTCAATGAACATGCATCTTGCATCCTATCATTAGATACGGTTCAAGATTACATGTGGTGCCACTGCCCCAATGATGATGTGCAATCTGCTACTCTAGCTTGGTCTAAACCACATGCATATTGGATCAAGTGTAACGTTGATTGTGCTCTTTTCAAAGTTGATGGAAAATTTGGTGTTATTAGTATCGGTTTTCGAGACAGCCTTGGACATCTTATGCAAGCACGGTCCATGGTATTTCCCTTTGTTATAACTGCAGCTAAGTGTGAAGTTACCGCTCTACAAGAAGCCTTCCAAATTGCTCTTGAACTTAGTCTTATTTGGGTAGTTTTCGAACCTGATTGCCAAATAGTTGTAACTACACTCCTTAATAATAGCTCTTATGTGAATGAACAAGGAAATTTATTATCTAATTGTAGGACTTTACTCATATCTAATGTTAGTTATGCTCTGGCTTATATTAGGAGACAAACTAATCGAGTCGCTCGTAACCTTGCTAGAGCGTCTAGATTACATGCTAGTCCTAGTTCTTTCCTTTCAACCTCCATTTTGCATTCACTCTATTATTTTTGATGAAATGAAATGAGCTCTCTTTTCCAAAAAAAAACAACAACATAAAAGGTGTTGCACGAACTTCCAAAGTTGTTGCATGCCTATCCAAAACATCATTGTCGCATTGCCTAACAACAAATTCAAACTAACGTATGACAATACATATAGTTAGCATATGAATGTCATGTGGCAAATTAAACAGTGAGTTAAATTTTGATTTAAGAAGACAACAGTAAGAGCAATCTACGGCCTATAATTTATCATCTATAGTAATCTTGACGAGTACAAAGGAAAATTGGCTCGAGTTAAGCCTTGAAAGAAAAACAAACTATTCAGCACCGATACTTCATATTGAATGCATGTCCGGTTTTCAATATTGTGATCCTCAATATTTTGGTATCATGTCGTGTATGTGTTGGTACTTCACAAAGAATGAATGAGGCTTATAACGACCGAGTTCAGTGACCTACAGCTCGACCACACCGCAAAGCATTACTTGGTATTGGGTACTCATCTCTCCAAGAATTAGCCGGAGAATACACACGAAGATAAAATTGTTGTCCTAAGTACTGACGAGCCCAATTCTCCGACCTAACATTCCACATTCCCACATTGTCCAAAGGCATGTACACTGCACTCCATGATTTGGGGTATACCTATGTAGTAGTAATCAAAACACAAAGGGCATGCAAATTTTTCAGTCACAATTTAATCATAACATAGCAAACTTGAAATTCTTTATGGAAAAATTATCAAGTTAGGTACCTGAACTGTGCAACGAGAAATTGTGTCTCCTAAATTGTAATTTGACCTGCTTGCAGCTGACCATTGGCCTCCATCCATTCTGAAAATATAGATGTCATAAAAATGTTAGAATATTATCGAATGACTCGTTAGTTTAGTCTCTAAAATTGTTGAGTAACATCAATTTAATCCTTGAAATTATCAAAATTTCAAAACAATCCGTAAATATGAAAATTTTCAATCGTCTCTACCAGATAATTCTAGGGATTAAATTGACATGTGTAAAAGGACTAGTATGATCGAAATTTTTTCAAATTCAGAGTCTATTTCAAAATAGTACTAATTTCAAGGACTACTTTGATAGTTTCTACAATATCAAGAACTAAATTGGTTTTTTGCTGGATTATGAATATAAAAGATATAGCTTGCTTGCATGCAAAGAAAAAGATTGAATTTTGTTAGGTGATACTTACCCTACAACAAAGAAGTGGTGGCCATCAATGTGCCAAGATTGCACACTGTCTTCTGGATTTTCGAACACAATCTCGACATAGCCTCGAAAATCAGCGGCCATAACAGATGTCTGGAGGTAACCACCACCGCCTGTGGGACTGTCGGGAATACTTCCAAGGCTGAAAACTCCGGAGATCTTGAAGTAATCAGCCAGTTTAAGTGGTGTATCGGCAGGGATGAACGAAACACTATTAACAGCATATCTTTGCTTGCCATTGATAACTGGTGCAGAGTTTTCAAGTCTTATTGTACGCGTTGTGTTTATCAAACCATAATGGTAAGATCCTTGTGGATTAGGTCTTGGACCACTAGCGGTAAGATTCCTCCTGAGTAATGAAATATTTTTTATAGTACATCACTCAAGGATCACGTAAACAAGTTCATAACAGTAAATGGACTAAGAATGAATGAGAACAATACCTGAGGGAGCGAGCTTGTTCGAGAGACCAATCGATTTGAGTTGTGAGGCCACCTGGGGGAGGACCAGAAACAGTTTTTGCCGAGTTACTGTAGTGAAGTATGGAGGTAGCTGTTAATACTTGAGATGTAAATCGTGTTGAAGCAATGATATAATAGTCTTGTGGTGGTTGATCAGCAGTGACCAATACAGAGTAACTCTGCCCTAAATGAATGTCGAGGGAATCATAAGTGTTTTGTAATGTGTGGATTCCTTCCACTTCAACTAGCTGCATCTTATGACCTTGAATTCGGAAATTGATGGAAGTTGTGAGTCCAACATTTGATATCCGGAATCTGTATGTCTTGCCTGCCAAATAAGGAAGAAAATTGTAATTAATATTGTTGAGCATGACTCAAATTCACAGAACTCCTAATTTATCGCTGGAGTTATTGTGTGCAGTTTATTTATCAGTTTTCTTTAGAATCGGATTTGCTGTTCTAACAAATATCCTTATCATAGAATCAATCTTCAAGAAAACAAAATGCTTGAAGTTGTTGAAATGTACCTTGATCAACTGTGAATGTGTAAGCATTAGAACCGCGACCATTGATGATAAGTCCATCAGGTAAAGGAAGGTCACTTCCATTGTCTAGAATGGCCTTAAGATCCTGAAAATAAGAAATAAATATAATTACAGTTTAGGTGAGATATCACAGATATTGCACACTATTTCTCAAATGGGAACTTATTCGTGGAAGTCATTGAATTGAAAACAGCGGACTCGGATCACACATTCACTAAATCAAATTTAAACGATCTCAATCATTGATTTAAATCGGACATTTGAGATCATTAACTGTGTGACACGAAATATGCATCCTTTTTGAAGAGTAAAGCTACTTACAGTATGATTTCTGTTGTACCAATCTCCTGCCAATATGGTGAAATCGTTTGATGGAGGAGGAAAAGGTACCGGAATCATAGGACGGCTGTTAATTTTGATGCCACCATAACCACCTGCAGCCTTGTGAAATGCAAGGGAGGGAAAGTAAAAGTAGCTACCAATCTGATCCTTTACTTGAAGAACATAAGTGAAGTTCTGCCCTGGTGAAATTGGACAGTTTGTGCCATACACTCCATCTTGCCATGAATTCCTCCTCTGCTGCACTCCATTCCTATTAAGAATCATCACATACTCATAGCATTAGTCTAACACTCAAATAAAGCCACATAAATAATAATAATAATAATAATAATAATAATAATAATAATAATAAGTTTTTCTCTAGTAATAATAATAACTCTAAAAGTAACTAACTACAAAACTATAGTTATTATTCTGTAGCTAATACTTTAAACAAAAAACTAAACAAGAAAGTTAGAAGAGAGAGTAAACTAACCAAGAAATAAGGAAAGGTTGATCCAAGCTATTGAAAACACTAACAATCAAGTTATCATTAGTGACAGATTCAATCTGTGGTCCTGGAAACTGCCCATTTATCAATATCCCCTGCCATTTCACAAACCAAATATAATCACTATATATTTCACATTTTTAAAAAATAAGAACCACAAAGAAAAATAATTTAGAAAACAATATAAATAACCTGTTGTTTAACTCCAAGAGGATAAATATCTCCATAGGTAACATTCCAAGTATAGAACCTATAAGGGTCTTCCCCATTTGAACTTGTCACAAAAAGCAACACTATCAACAAAAATGAGAGAAACCCTAGTCTCATTGAGTACTCCATTTCTTCAACTACACTTTTATTTTATTTTTTCTTCTATTGCTCTAGAGTTTTTTTTATCAAGCTATGAGATATAAGGTAATGTTATGCTCTGTCGGTGTAATAATGAGAGAGAAAAGGAGAGGATGCTTCATTCAACATGAGTAAGTAATGGACCAATCTTCTGTGTATGAGCTGTATGTATTTCAGTATCTTATTCTTTGGAATGTGTGTGACATGACACAGTTATAGAATTGAATAATACAAAAATAATAATATATTAAAGTTTTTCCATAAAAGTTGAATGCACTGAAATGTCACATACCAAGAATGGTATAACTGTGTGAGGTCATTTTCTTTGTCATGAAGGAAGCATGGATGAGGAGCGAGGAGGACTAAATAAATAATAATGAAGCTAAAACTTAGATTTAGTAGAAACATCCAATGATTAGTTTAATCTGAACTTATCTTTCATCATTGAATTTGAATTTTGTTATTATTTATTTGGTCCTCAATGGAAAATACTCCCTCCAGTCTCAAATATAAGAAAAGATTTTTTTTTTAGGTTAATTGAGTAGTTAATGTATCTGATCTACATTGTAAAGCAGATACATTAATTATTCAATGAACCTAAAAAAGGAATCTTTTCTTATATTTGAGACCGGAGGGAGTAGGTATGTAGCACAATTGTGTA
>Ga0315913_1002430_pt1 | contig 21823 bp, 12 predicted proteins | sample MpolsnodulesMG_FD_207736 | JGI IMG/M metagenome (GOLD analysis project Ga0315913, IMG submission 207736) | Medicago polymorpha root nodule microbial communities from Los Angeles, California, United States - small nodules | ecosystem: Host-associated > Plants > Roots > Nodule | place: USA... | reverse complement strand
CAGCATAAATAGGAAATATTTTCTGCGTCCAAAATCGCGCCACGCCTCATAAAATCGCGCCACGATTCTGCAAAATCGTGCCACGCCACCAGAAATCGTACCACGATTTCAGTGGTAGAACAAAACCCTCATTCTGGTCACAAAATCGCGCCATGCCACTCAAAATCGCGCCACGATTTCCTATTTCCAGCACTCAAAACATGATGAAAATGACACTAAAAATAACGTAATGACTACTGTCATCAACTGTCTTGAAAGCAAATTTTTGATGGACCTCCGATGCAACCCAAATCCGGTTTTGCTCCCCAAGGTTGACACAACTGCGTGTCTGAACCCGTACACTCGAGGCCAAACACGGTGGAGCTTCACAAACGATGCCCAAAATAATTGAATGGAATAGAAAGCAAGGAACTTGATTTTACTACCCATTGCACGACCAACACATTTGTATATATATTTTTATTGGTTGAGTCACTAGCTACAACGGTTATAAAACCTACTGACTTGAATTTTTATATACTCAAATGGAATTTTTTATTTTTTACTTATCTAACCTATTTGAGTTTTACAGAGGATGCTAACAACACTCACTTTTCAACACTCTTTAACATTCACTATTTTATTGGATGAAATCAATGTATGTCACACAATTTTATATGGGTTCAATTTTTAAATTGTAGACCAACAATGATTTAAACCAATAATAAAGTGAGTATTAAAAAAGGTGTTCAAAAGAGAGTGTCGCTAGCATTACTCGTTTTTATATACCTAAATGCTCTAGTTTTGCACTTTTTTTTGTCCTCTTGTGGCTGTCACACCATTCCAAATGGCGAGACACTCAGAGGCCACCACGTGTACATGTGTTGGACAATCTGAAAAATTGAGAAAGAAAAAAAAAACCAAACTGACTTAAACGGGGAATCGAACCGCGATCATTCTGTCCACACAACATAAGTAACACCCTAATGGAAGTGTATCTGACTACTTGTGAGAATATCTCATTATATTCCACTCCCTCTTTCTGAGTGATACCTTTAGCAACTAGCCGAGCTTTATACTTGATCCCCTCATCTAGTGCAACCCTTCCTTCTTCTTGAACAACCATTTACAAGTCACTACCTTTCTCCCCGGCGTTCTTCTAGTTAACTCCCAAGTCCGATTCTTCTGGAGTGACTACATCTTATCTCCCGTGGCAGCAAGCCATTGGGAAAATTCAGTACCAGTAACAACTTCCTTGTTGGTGGATGGCTCAGGAGGATCCACTTCCTCTACATCCTGTAAAGCATAGGTAAACATGTCCCCATAGCCATACCTCGTAGGAGGTACCCTAAAATTAGATCTTTTAGGGCGATTAAGAGCTATATTGTTATGTTCCCCTTGTGATAATAGAACAATTGATGCTTCTACCTTAGAATTTGAATGAGAAAATCCCTCCTCTACTTAACAAGTATCCTCAATTTCTCTCTGCTCCACCTGCTTCTCAACACTACAGTCTTCCGGAATAGTGAACTTCACAATTGGGTTAAATAAGAAATTTTCATCAAAGACAACATTCCTACTTAGAATAACCCTCCTCTCATATGGGGACCATATCCTATATCCTTTCACTCCATCCCCATAACAACGTCTCTTTCACACCTCTATATAAAGGAGTGAAGACTTGAAGATTGTAAGAGACTCACAACAATTTTACAAATGGCAAAACTCTACTGAAATTGTTTTCACATCAAATTTCACTAAGAATTTCTTAACAACTTTCATATCTTAGAAATTCTAAAGTCTTAAGAATCTGTATCTGATTTGGATTTGTGAACACCACTGATTGTATATCAAGTGTTCAACCTCAAACATTTTTCTGTGGTATTGTGTTTGTTTAGAAGTCTCTTACTTTTGTGCTTGAGCATAGGAAGACTCTTGCGTGTGTGCTTGAGCATAGGAAACCTCTTGCTTTTGTGCTTGAGTAGTTTGAAGTCTCTTGCTTTTGTGCTTGAGCAATTGTGATCAGATATTGATTTTAGTGAACTCTCCTTGGAAGTGCAAGGGGGACATGACTACTTCCGGATTGTGGAAGGAACCTGTATAATTGTTTTGTGTCTTTCTCTTCTCTCTCTCTCTCTCTCTCTCTCGCTCTAGTTTATCCGCTGCATAAGACTCTGAACTTTGTTCAAGACTCAGAAACTCTATCAGACTCTGAACACTGGACATAGTTTTAAAAAGAAGAAAAAGCTAACACAATTCAACCCTCCCTTTCTTGTGTTTTTCTCACCTTCACACAATTTATCAGATAGCATGTTGTGTTAACTGCTTCCGCCCAAAACGTTCTTGTTAACCCAACATTCGAGAACGTACATTGAGTTATAACTAAAATGAAGGTTCGAATTATAGTTCTTACACATTCATAAATGAGTTAATAAAAATAAGAAGGAAACAACTCAATTTATGATGTTTGAAACAAAAGAATGTTGGAGTACTACGTCCAGAATCCATACTCCTCGATCAATAATCTTTTTCAACTCTTATGATTTTGAAATTACTACACAAATAACATGGAAGGGGAAGAGATCAAACACAACTATATATATGTGTTCCAGATCCTATACCTGATAATCGTGCACAATTATGCAAGTTAAAGTTTTAATACTACTCAGTAGTCTAAAGTCCCTCAAAAAAAAAGTACTGTAATTGAAGATCAGAATAAAACAAAATTGTGTACTGCATCTTCAAATACTATTCAAAAGGAAGGAAGTCTTTGTAGCAATTATTTTTTAAGGGGTGGTTGATTTTTTACTCGGTAAAATTCGATTGTCTTTATATCTCTTCAATGTCGCTAATGTATATACACGGGTCTATCTTAGCTATTTGAGATAATTAGTGGTGTATCTAAATAGATAGACCTGACTACTATCTCGAATGTTGATTGTTGTATATGTTTTTTTGATGCTTTGATAAATATTTTAAAAAGGTGCACATTTCTAAGGTTTGTGTAATATGTTTACTTAATTCTCACATTTATAATCAACAACAATCTCTTAAAAAAATGCAACTATCTCCCCTAATTTAATTATTTTTTCTTTAGAACAATATTTTTACAAAATACGTTATTCAACTTCGCACGAGTTTGTAACTAGTTTTTATATAAAAGAAGATATTTTTTTTATAAAGACCAGCCCGTTTAGCATACGACCGGTATTGGCTCGGGCTTGGGTAGTTTTTTTAAAACTCATATTTTAATGGGTTTTTTGTCCAACCCGATAAAGTTTAAAGCTCGTTAGGGCCGACTCGGTAGCCCATTTTGACAGCCGTTTAGAGATAACTTGTTGACATGTACATAAACCAAGTCATTGTACTTGTGAACCAAGTCCTAGTTTGTATCTCAAAACAACAAAATCACTTTCCATAGTAACAATCAATGAATGAATGAAGGTTGGTTGGTTGAATAAAAAAATACAACGAAATGTGGTAGTTAGCTCTCTCTTCAATTTGTCACAATGATTAAGAGCATCAACAACATCAAATTTGACTCAATTCCCTCTGTTTCATCTCTCCCTCTTCTCTTCACACACTTCACACCCATTTCCCATTCTTCTCCTACCTTTCTCTCCAAACTCAAACCCATTTTCCCCCTTACTTCTTCCACCCCATCTCGCCGGAACCACCCTTCTGCCACCATGTTTCACTATGACCCTTTTGTCTCTGATTTTGTTGCAACGGGTATTTCTGGTGTTGTTGCTTTTTCTTGCCTTGGATTGTTCAAAGAAACTGCAAAACGCGGACTTTTTGATCAGGTGAGTTTTATTAGTTCAAATTTGGAGTTTTTGTTAAGATGGGTTGTTTTGATTTAGCTGAATAATTCATGAGTGGTGAATTTTTCGCTGACTAAAGAAAGATTGTGTGTGTTTTTTTTGGATTAAGTTCAAGGAATATCATAGTTGAATTTGGAATATTCTATCATATAAGTTTGTTGCAAATGACAAATTTTTGTTGCAATTTATTGTGTTTTAGTGAGGATTTAAAGTTTAATGTTTGTAGAATCTTAAAGAGGAATTTTAAGAAGAAATCTTATGAAGCACCGACACGGACACCAGACAAGACACACAAGATACAGACACATTAACAGCGGTAGTTATTAGGGAAATGACATAATTGAATGTAATGTCATATCGCGGTGTAGTGTTGGTGGCGGACACCGACATGTGTTGGATACCAGACAGACATGCCTCTGATCAAAAGTGTGAATGGAGAGATTAAGTGTATTGTTCAGGAATGTCATTTTAAAAGTGGTCAGAAGTAGTTCTTTATTCATTTTTTTTAAAATAAATTGAAGTAAATTCAGAGACTGCGATAATGTTCATTGCAGGCTTGGATTAGCGGTGAGTATGGCAGGATCAAGATGTTCTAGCTCTACTGTATTTTTACATAAGCTACTCAATAAAATCAAGATGCCACCATGATTTCGTTAAACTTACCGTGATCAGTGATTCCAAACATCTACTTAGACTTTCTTTAGTTGCTGATTTTTTTCAAAGTAGCTTATAATTTTTCATGCTATAGTGAGTAATGATTACTGAAATAATCTTAGTTGCTGACTTTCTTTAAGATTGTTGTCTTCGCTTTCATAAGTAGAGAGTTGTACATTTTATGCAGCACTAATCAAAGGCGTGTCCATGTCCAGTGTCTCACACCAAATGACATGGTTACATTTCCTTAAATCATTACTTGTGTCTACATGTCAACATCAATCCAGTGTTTGGTGTCCGTGTCAGGCTTCGTAGTTCATTATTTTGGTTATCATTCATTGTGATTTGATGCTTAGTTTTCAACAAGCACTTATAGCAAAGACAATTTGAAATCAGAACCATGAGCATTCTAAATTGTAGCTTCCTGCATAAGTTGGAATGAGATTTTACACCTCAACTTTTTTAAAAACTCCTTTATCTGATTGCGCTTTGGAAGAACCTATAATCTTTTGTTAGTTACCAAATATCTATATCTTGTGAGAAGCTTTCATAAGCTAGAAGCTAGTCTTATAAAAGCTCCTTTATCTGACTTCTCTCCACATATGCAGAATCCTCATTAACATTTTTTCTGTTCAGAAATTGAATAGGAAACTTGTGCATATAACCATTGGACTGGTATTCATGCTTTGTTGGCCACTATTCGGGTAATTGTATAGTTTATGAACTATGATCATGTTCAAAGTTCTGTTACAATGCCCTTTGTTGAATGACCTATCTTCATTATCGCAGTAATGGCCGATGGGCTCCGTTCTATGCTGCTTTTATTCCGGGAGTTAATATACTTCGGATGTTTGTTATTGGAAGTGGAATATTGAAAGACGAGGCCACTGTTAAATCAATGAGCAGATTTGGAGATTATAGGTTTCAAAATTGAATACATTATGTGAACATGTGATTGTAAATAGTTAGCTAATTTTACAGTTAATTCTATCAAGAAAAAACCCTCCAATTTACCGTTTCTTATCCTTAAGAATAAACCCTCCAATTTAGTTTAGTGCATGTAAATATTAAGTAATCCTTGAAGTATACGAAATCTGACAATTTAGTCTCCTTTGTTGACTACTTAAGATGCTAGGGACTAACTTGACGGATTTTCATATACTTTAGGGACTAAAATGACCAATATCATATACTTTAGGGATTGCTTATTATTTTAATATACTTTAAGGACTAAGTTCCAGAGAGAGTAATACTTCAGAAACTAAATTGAAGGACGAAGGTTTATTTTATATGTATCTAAGGTGTATAAAAATGAAGGAATTAGTAATGGTATAAGTTATCAGCTGGGAAACACTGTTTCTTACTACTGATTGATAATTGATTACATGTCTTGTACATTATTTCTTCATTTGGTCTCATGTTTTCCTCTGCACCAGGGAACTTCTTAGGGGACCACTGTATTATGCTGCTACAATTACTTTGGCGTCCATGATATACTGGAGAACTTCGCCCATTTCCATTGCTGCTATATGTAATCTGTGTGCAGGAGATGGTAATAATGCTTCTTAGTGAAATACTTTTAGTCCTGTTTACTGGAACGCAACCTAACTGAAATTGATCAATGTTTTAGACTTTTCTTATCCATATCATAAGTAAACATTCCAAAAGCTTAAGCTATTGGATGAAAATACATAAACCGTTTGATATCGAATAACCTGCACTTGAACGGAAAACAGAATCCTTTATCCTGTAACTCCCTAGAAGGACATGGTTTTATCCTTGTTTTTAATATACTATTTCAGGTATGGCCGACATTGTGGGAAGGAGATTTGGTGGTGAAAAGTTACCTTACAACAAAAACAAGTCCTATGCCGGTTCAATTGCAATGGCATCTGCTGGATTCTTGGCTTCTATTGGGTAACTATCTGTGGACCTGTATTACTTTGTTTTAAGTTTTTCTTCCATGTGAATCAGTGTGAATGTGATAAGCGACCTAGGTGCATGTTTGTTTAACGCAGTAAATCATCGGTCAAACAACTTAATTAAGCTCTTATCATATAAGTGATTATGTGAGTTATTTTTATAACAAAAGACAGAATAAAGTCAAATTGTTATCATATGGGCTTTAAGTTGTTTTCAATCTAGGTAGCTTATGGAAATAACCTGAACAGAACTTATAGACATGTCCCGAATACATATGAGTTGTTTTCATAAGCTCTCCTAAACAGTCACGAATACTTATTTCAGTAGATAAGCTCAAATAAATCAGTTTAGACAAACCCATTAATACATTCCCTTTAATCTATTCCCTTATTGAAAGTTGGTGGTTTTCAGGTATATGTGGTATTTTTCCTCATTTGGATATATGGAGGGAGGCTGGAGCAAGGTTATAGGTTTCCTTGTTGTCTCTGTTATTACAGCAGTTGTGGAATCTCATCCTATCAGCACGGATCTTGATGACAATCTCACTGTTCCACTCACTTCCATATTGGTAGGAAGTATGGTCTTCTGATATAAACCATATTGTAGTCATAAAAAACAAGTTAGGAATTAGTTCCAGTTTAGTTAGAAAATGTGTACTCTCTCCGATCTTGAATATAAGCAACAAAAAAAAAAGAGTCAAATAGAGTAGATGATGTATTTGTTTCAAATTTTTAACCAGATACAACAACTTTGTTTGACTTTTTTGCTTATATTCAAGACTGGAGTAGTATTTTGTAATGTTTTGTAGCTTGTCTTGTTAACATTAAAATTTACTGGTCGTTGTAGTGTATGACTATGTGTATGTTCAGCACCATTCGAGTGTCCGGATTTGCAAATTGCAACTATAAAATTTGCAAATACTTCACTCTTTCATGATTCCACGGAAAATTTGTTTGTTTTGAATAAAAAATGATTTTCTCCTCAAACTCATTTGAGTATAAGTGATCCAATGAAGCTTTGGTTTTGCATTGAAAATTCTATGCTAGGTTTTGCTACAAACGTACTTTAGAACTTATAATTATAAGCATTTATAAAGTTATTTTTCTTAGGTTTCTGCTGTTACATCTTAGCATATGATGCAATTTCAAGTTTCAATGACATTTTCTAAAAGAAAGTTGAATATTCTTAAGGAGAGTTTGCAACTCATTGGGGTGCCACAATGCTTGAAGGACTAGAGTGGTGGATGCCCCATTTTACACTTAGAATCCTCTTCTATCTAAATGCACATTTGCAGAATATAAAAAATAAACAAACATGCACTAATGCTAACCTGATTATTGTTTTGATCTTTCATTTTTTGAAAAATGAAAATTTCAATTTGAATAGCTCAACCCATCTCCACATTTTTTTTAGGATTATTTCTACGATGATTTGGAGGAGGCTATGAATTAGTGAATAAGAACTTGGTGAAAACCATAACTTATTTAAATTTAAAAAAAATCTTGATTAAATACCAATTCAAGTTTAAAAAAATAATAGTTCAATATATACACACACACATTCTAGAATAACTTTATAGTTGTTATTTAGTTTTTGTCAAACACATAGGTTTTGTCGTACCTAATAAATATACTTTACCCAAAATAAGAATGGTTAGCAGAAAATGCAATTGTTAGGATGAGAAGACTATTAGGGCAATGTTTTTTCTATTTCCTAGTTTGGCATGTCATGTTAATATACTTTATTTATGGCAACGTTTTTTTATATTTCTTAGTTTGGCCTTTTAACATTTAATCCACATTGCAATTTTCCTATCACATGTCATATAATGTCCATCTATTTTTGTCTGATTTGTTAGTTGGACAACTATTTGTATGAGATAACTAGAGATTTACAAAGTAAAATAGATATAAATACGAAAATCAAAATAATTATGAGAAAAAACAAAAATATAATGTAAATATAAGAAAAAAATCTGTTACAAAAATTATCAAAAAATGGTTTTACAAATATCGTTAGCCTTTGATTGGAGTTAATATCTTTTTTGTCTTATTACACTATGATGGAGTTAATATCTAGACTAGAGCATAAAAAGCTCCTATATACCAACTTTCCAAAATATATTGATTGATATGGAAAGTACAAGTACGTTCGTTAGAGAAATTTGGGTAAATCACAAAAGAAAAAGAGACGAGTGTGGGTAACTTGCACAAATCACTGTTAGACTTGTCACATTAGCATGTGACATATTGTCTCCACATATATAAATTTACATTTTAGTATGGACCACCATTTGATATGGTCCTGCGTCGATTATCTACACATGTTAGTTACATTTTAACTCTAGTTAATTCTTATCTAACTTTATGGTCAACGGAAAACTTACCCAAAGCTGAATAGAAATTTTTATCTCATGAGTAAAACCATATAAACTCTTCTAATCACTTTGTAACTTGTATAATATAATTACATGTAAAGGGGAGATATAATTGGGATACCTCAAGATTAAGAGCTACATAACTGCATCAAATAGCTTTAACCCTTGGGATTGGCCTGGTTGTATATATTTGAGATTTTGAAGTGCGCTCTTCTATATGTCGCAGCTTTGAACTATGAGACAAGAAAATGAATTATAGGGATGAACCAATAAAATACATAACTGCATCAAATAGCTTTAACCCTTGGGATTGGCCTGGTTGTATATATTTGAGATTTTGAAGTGCGCTCTTCTATATGTCGCAGCTTTGAACTATGAGACAAGAAAATGAATTATAGGGATGAACCAATAAAATTCATATCTTAAGAGAGTAGGGCTTCCAACAATTTTGAATAGAACCCGATAAAGAGGAGAAATTATGCAAAAAGGAAAATGATAAAACGCACAATAGAATTTGTCGTCAAATTTGTACGAATAACTTTATAGTTGTTATTTAGTTTTTTCTCTTAACTTTGATTTGACCCAAAATGATAAATGTCACCCCTCCTAGATTTTTCATATGATAAATCACATAAAACACATTTTCATGCGGTGGTAATTATCCATACAACTTCTGCATGTGTATTATAACTGAGATGGTGGATTATCTCAGTATTTCTTTGGTAACAATATTTTCTTAATATATACTACATACAAAAACATTGAAAAGTATATATGTGCATAAAATAAGTTAGAAGGAAGTCATTAATAAAGTAAATAACCTTTAAATGAACATGTCGTGCAGTTTCGTATGTTGAATCTGTCGTGCTATATAGCAGCACCCATGCAAAAATAATAGAGAATGAGAGTTTTGGTGAGAAGATCATTGTTGTAATGTTTATTGATTATTACCAAATGAGGCACAAAGTCTTGTTAAATACAAAGTTATAATCATTAATGTTAAGAACATGCTATTCATTCCTAGTTTCATTTCAAGTAATTTCTTATGCATCAAGTGTTGATTGGTAAAAGGGCAACAAACCCAACAGCATGTCTTGGAGAAGCACGAGTTTGATTTAGCCAAGCCATGACATGCAACTGAATCGTCTCAAATTGGTCTATTGCAGAAATGAGAAGGTCCTTAACTTCATGGTCACAACAATGTACAAGACTATCAGAACATACATTAGTAGGCGATATTGTGCTTTTGTCATCCAACCGAGAGAACGCGAGAAGGAATCCGTTTGCAGTTACCTTTTCATGGAGCTCTCTTAATCCACCGTGATCTGCAGACGTGTCCTTAATGGCTGAATATATGCACACAAAGCCCTACATCATGTATCCGTGTTTTGTAAGCAAAATTTTAAAAAATTTAGTCATTTAGAATAGGGTTTGGAATGGATTTTAATTATGTACCTCTTCGGTTCATTTGATTTCCATTTCAAACCGCACTTTGTAAGCATTATTTGGGCTGTGTAATCGATTTATTGGTTGCTCGAGAGATTAGTCTTTTCTGTTACTAGATTGAAAAAAAAATAAAAATTATGCATATCGGAAAGAAACCTGAAGAAAAAGTATATATGCATACCAATGTGGGCCAGAATAAAAAATATCTTGAGACTCTGAATATGATCCCTAGTATACTAAGAAATTTCAACTCTTACAATAGATGAAATTCAAAATGGAATTTTTGGTCTACATACAAAATTGCTCTGGATAGGATCCCTATTCTCTAATTACAATAAGTTCCTTTATCATTGAAAACCTAGTGACAGGAACAATTTGTGACTGCAGACAAATTTGCAGGATCTAATTCGTACAACTGAAATATGAAAAACCAAACTTGCATGACCCTAATATCTAGAATCTTGTAAACACGTCTTTAAAAAAAAAGTGTTGTAAACAAGTGGTCTAGTGCTAGTAGTTAGTGTGCATGATGTCTAAGTGTTTTAAATCGCAAATTAGCTTTTAATGTTACAACATGCATATGATCTATTGTGGCAATAGTATACTTCCTTCTAAGAACAGATACATGACTGCAGTTTTAGTAAACCATCACCCCTTCTAACCTTTATCCATATGGAATCCACATGTGGCTTGATCTTCCCAAGCTGAGAATCCTTCAATGATATCTCCCGGTAATGACATGCCCTCATTCCACTCATCATCAGTTACCTCTTGCTGCGCTGGTTTCACTGTTTGATCAAAGGCAGCCATTTCCTCTAAGTTGACTACTTTGTGACCATGTTCATTCAACAAAAACTCAAATGCAAACATCAGTTAATCACCATTCATAAAACTTGCATTTATGTCATTATGTTTGTTATCATTAAAACATTCATCAAAAACATTTTAGAACAAAAGCTTTGAAGAAACCTTCTTTGCCGTCGAAGATATGGCACAACAGTGTCACAATGAAAGCCGCCTGTTATGAATTCGTTAAAAATTACACCAATAAAATACTTTGATGTGTGGAGCAATAATCAAGCAACCAAAACAACTTGGGCGGCAATTATAAAACACAAGCAAAAGATAGAACAACAAAGGAGAAAGAGAGAGAACACACAAAAATTTGTCTACTCAGTTCGGTCCAATACTGACATAGTCTAGGGGAGAGAGCAGCTCTCCGTTCCACTACAATGATGAATAACTTTACAAAGAGATATCAAAAGGGTTACAAGAATTACTCTTCAAACCTAATTCTACCCAAATTCTTGAATCTCTTCCCATGACCAAGAGACTCTTCAATCCCAACCCAAGTGTTTGTTGCCAAGAGAATTCTCTACAAACCCTAGTTTTAATTTGATGTTTGCTTATAAACCTTTGTTTTCTGGCTCACTCACCCCTCTCTCTCAAAGTTTACATCTGATACCAGGTCTATATTTATAGTAAAAGCATCTCTCAAATAATTGGAACAAATCTCAACCCAAAAATATGTTTCCTTTTTTTTTTTCCTACTGTGTGAAATCGGCCATCGATTTCTTCCCTTTGGCCACCGAATATTGTCGTATGAAGGCTGAAAAAACACTGAAAAATTGACCACCGATTTGTCCAAATCGGGCCCTGATTTCACCCTTCGGAACTCTAATTTTGAGTCATACTACACAACACTGTCCTTTCATAGAATTCGAGAAAGGAAATAGAGTGATAAAATAACCTCTAACTTTGTTGGAGGCAACCCTAACACCTAATCTAGCCTTAGAGGTTATTTTATCAAAAATTGTTAGGCAATCTAACCAATAAGATACCACGAAGGTTGATTGCTGGAAATATAAGGCTAGGTTCGAAGCATGAAAATAGCTTAGAAACTTTTGGGATGAAATGTGTAATGAGGCTTAATGGGTCAAGCCGAATATTGTAAGGAGTAAGGACAATTCTTATGTAATGGCGGCTTATGTAATTTCATAGTAAAAATTAATTCAATTTAAATTAATTTCAAAATAATTTTAATATAAAAGATAATATTAAATAATTGGATGTTGGTTTCCATATGAAAACTATTTAACAATCTATTTTACAACAGAATATTTTAAAATATAGGAAACATAACGTTAAAAAATAAACATCAAGATCAAGATGATGATGATGTGCAAGTGTTTTAAACTGCGAGGTACCGAGTTCTATTTCTACGGAGAAAATAGTTGTTCATCCTCACAATTCACATCACATAAAGTTACAAGTACACCATACCACTCATGTTACTTAGAAGTAGCAAACATATATTTTGAGATCATTCTTGGATACTGCATTATTTGTGATAGAAACCCTAGTCTTTAAATACTCACAGAAACTTTCAATATTCAGAAAAACTCCAACTTATTATCAGAAAATTAAAAATATTCAGTCAATACAAACCAAATGAAATTATTATCACCACCACCACCATATTACACAATACACTATATATCACCACCATTCAATCAAGAAAGTATAGCAATCAAACAAAATACATAAAAAAAACCAAAAACCACCAAGCCAACACACTTAATCAGACACAATGTAGACACACTACTGCTGCTGCTGCGGCTGCGGCGGCAAGAAGTTGGCGACATAATTCAACGCAGTTGGTGTATGTCCGCCACAATCTGCAATCATTTCACGTTTAAGCTTTTCAATTTCCTCTTCAGTCCTTTCCCTTGTCGCCGGATCTTGCCTGTCCAATTGATTTTGAAGTATTGCTATTTGCCTCAAAAGACATTTCACCTATACATAATTTTAAGACCATTAAATTAGCAAAATGAAATATTCATTAGAAACCAAATAATACACACAAAAAATATTTTTACCTTTCTGTGTGGCCATCTTCTTAATTTTGTTCTACGACTAATTTTCTTTAGAGTTGATGCAGCTATGTTCACTCTAGCCGCTGCTTCTTCCATAGGCAGATGAAAGTAATCGCAGAAATCACCCAATGTAAATTGTGCACATCTTTTCCTCTGTTCAATACATACAATATGTTATATATACTACCATGCAGACAAGTCTGTCGCTTTTTAATCGTACTAACGTATGTAAATTATAAACAATATTTACCGTGCGAGTATATATTGTTCAAGAAAACAAGAAGAGATAAAATTACCTGCTCTGAGAGGTTCCTTTTTTCAGGTGTTCCAATCTCACCAACTTGCTCTTGCTCTTGCTCCATTATCTCATCTGTAAGCATGATGAACATTGAAACTCACCTCAACGTAATAACATTAAAAAAAAAAAGAGTTAAATAAAAGAAAATTTTGATTTAACAAATTATATGAACGTACCAGAAATACTTAGTCACAACCCCAAATCAAAATCATCAAAACACACATTCGTTAAATACATATCATTAAATTATTTCAAAAATACATATTATTTAATTCTTTTCTTTTTCATATTTTTTACATTAATGTGACTAAATGGAATTCATTTAAGTTTGTGACCTAACAAACGTATTTCTAAAAGTACTTTTTTTCATTTTCATATTTTTTACATTTATGCGTGTGTGACTAAATGAAATTCATTTAAGTTTGTGGCCAAACAAATATATTTCTAAAAGTACTTTTTTTCATTTTCATATTTTTTACATTTATGCGTGTGTGACTAAATGAAATTCATTTAAGTTTATGATCAAACAAGTGTATTTCTAAAATTACTTTTTTTTCTTTTTCCTTCATGATTTCCAAGACAAACCTGAAAAATTATCGATAGGACCCTCCATATTAATATCATCAATCCAATCATATCCGGTGCAAAGAGTCTCATAATACGCAGACATTGAATCTTCAATAAGAAAGTACCCTGCTGAATGACGTGCCATACAATACTGATCCAGGAAGTTCTTTATTTCATCAAGGCCTTTCCCAGAAAAACTGATACAAAAATTTCAATTATAATTACAATGTGACAATTTTAATTACAAAAAATATTAAAAAAAAAATAAATGTAATATTACACTAAGACTTGGAACGTACTCAATCATTCGATCAAATGTTGGGCCCCCATTAACAGGTGTCACATGGTGAATTGCATGTGCAATCAACTCCAAGCTTCCATGAATCTCAAGATTTTGATATTGAAAACCTATATAAGAATCAAAATAAACATATATATCAAAATAACTGGTTTTCATGTAGTGATTAATTTTGGTCATATATGTGATTAAAAACTAACCATTAGAGTGAATGATTCGTCTAAGAACTTGACTACCACTGGAAGAATTTTGTTGTTGTTCTGGTGGCCATTGATCAAGTGCCGACACTTCGGTCTGTTGTTGATTCTCATTCATTCGTGATGAACCACCCACTTCAAAGTTATTTCCAAATGAAACATTATTATTTTGCTGACCATGTTGGTTTTGAACCATTGCAAGAGAAAATGTTTCATTAGTACTACCATGTCCATGTTGAGTACCAGGATGATTTTGTTGTGACATTGCATGGGAAAATAGATCATTATTACCATCCTGCCCTTGTTGAATACCATGGTCATTTTCTGGTGATATTAAATTGTAATTGAATGGATCATAATTACCACCCCGTCCATGTTGAATGCCATGGTAATTTTCTGGTGATACTAAATTGTAATTGAATGGATCATAATTACCACTCCCTTCATGTTGAATGCCATGGTCATTCTGTTGTGGCATTGCATTGGAATTAAATGGGACATTTCCAATATTACTACCATGACCATGTTGTACCACACTCTGGTGATTTTGTTGGGATAGTGTAGTGTGAAATTGTTCATTACTACCATATCCTTGTAGAAGTATTCCAAGTCCATGGTAACTTTGTTGGGACAGTGGATTGGAAAAGTGACCATTGAAATTACTATTTTGTTGCCCTCGTTGAAGTATTCCAAGTCCATGGTAATTTTGGTGGGGTCCATTATTGCTATTAATGGACAAATTGGTTGGATTGCGGTTGCTCAAATTGGAATGATGATTTTGTTGGGACAAATTTGTGGGTCCATTGTTATTGTTATTCATGTATATATCATTTAGTGTAGGGTTACTCATGTTGAAAAAATTTGGGTCAATGGCATCATCATCATTAAGTTTAAACATTTCCATATTTGGATTGTTTTTTCTGTTTGCCATGGTGGAAGAAAAACTTTGAGAAAAATTGTTTATGGAATGATGGTGATGGCAGTAGCGGCGCTAAATAAAAGCGTCGCTTATGCTACAAATGAAAGTTGAACAAAAGCCGTTGGATGATGAAACAAAATGAGAATGAAAGAATTTGATGAATGAGATGGAAATTATTATATATATGTGGAAGAGGTGCAATTGACGGTTATTACCGTTGGAAAATTGCATGAAGTCGTTTCAGTTTGTTTATTTGAAACGTGGTTATTTTTTATTTGGGATTTGCAAATAAAACCAAGAAACACGACTTTTCAAATTTATTTTCAGTTAATTACCGTTAGATACTATTGTGGTCATATTGTGTTTGAATGGATACATACACACTAGTTTGTCTTTCACAAGAATCTTGTTTCAATATTCGATTATCAAGTTGTTTTTTTAGGGGTAAAAAAACATCGATTATTAAGTTTATTGTTAACTTGTTTTAATATTTATATATGCATAGAAGAAAATTTACTAGTCCCTTATGCCAAAATAATTCATCCATTTGTCCGATGTCGTATTATATTGGCTAAATTACATCAGATGTCCTTTAAATTATTTGATTGTAATAAATTGGTCCTTTAAATTTTTTTGTACAACATAGGTCCTTTAAGTTAATTAATTATAACGAGTTTTTACTTTAAGTATTTTATGTACCAATTAGATCCTTTAAGTTATTTAATTGTAACTTTTAGACCCCAAATAATTTACATTTTTATGATCAAAAATCCTCCAAATTATTACCGTTAAATAACTTAAATGACCTAATTGGTATGGAAAAACTTAAAAAACCAATTTGTTATAATTAATTAACTTAAAGGACCTATGTGGTAAAAAAAACTTAAAGAATTAATTTGTTATAATTAAATAATTAAAAGACCTTTTGTGTAATTTAGATTGTTTTAACTTTTAAGAGTGGCATTTTCCTATAAAAATAAAAATAAAAATTAAGTCTTCATGAGCTTAGCTCAGTTGGTACTTGGCATGGACAATGCATAATATTTAACTGTAACACATCTTTAAAGTAGTGATGTGATGTCACAAAAATATTTGAATGAATCAAAATTATGACTATTAATATATATTTACCTCCTTGTAATATTAGTGGTTTTTGGTTTACCTCTGTGTAAAAAAAATTATTTAAACTCCAACCCTGTAACTTGAAGATTCTTTGGTTTTGGACTTTCATGACATCGAATTTCAAAATTTAAGGCACTTTCACCCTTTGTAATTTGAGGGAATTTTGGTTTACCCCCTACCATATCATTGATTTTGTACAATCAAAATTCATGATGGTCCAAAACGAAATAATCTTCAAATTACAAGATTGGAATCCAAAAAAAAAGTTTTACAATGAGGTAAACCAGAAACCGCTAATATTACGGGGGGATAAACATATATTAACCCAAATTATAAAAACATATAAAGTAAAAACTTGTTTTGGTTCATTACAATTTTTCCAATGCTCAATTTAGTCTCTAACAAAAAATAACACCAAATTAGTCTGTTGATAATGACTCAAAATTTTAGAATTTTGGAAATTTGAAATCGTGGCATGATTTTCAAGGCAGTAAATGAGTGTTCTTCTAGAAGCAAAATCGTGGAACAATTTTTGGATACAAATCTAGTACAATACTACGAACGAGCTTCATCGTGGCACAATTTTGAGTTTTTCCAGTATATGAGTGCTATATAAGGCATCATTGTTCATTTTGTTTAGTAAGCTTGGTGAATCTCATGGAAACCAAAGGAGGGAACTTTTAGGATATTTAGATATTAAAGGTTGAGGGTCTTTGGGTGAGACTTAAAGCTTCAACATGTAAATCTCGGAGAATCAAAAGAGGGGGCTATTGGGAAAGAGTTAGTGCCTTTTCGGGAGAGACTCATGAAGTTGGGAAACACATCAAAGAAGAGTCTTTGTGAGCAACTTGGGTGATTTTTGGGAAACCAAAAGAGAAGAACCTTAGAAAATCAAATGCTAAGGGTTGGTTCTCTTTTTGGTGTTAGATTCTATAGTTGGTAAATAATTGGGAAACACCTTGAGTGAGTGAAAATCACTGAGTGTCTTGTTCATCGGATAAGATTGGGAAAAGGGTAGAAATTAGATTTTTTTCTTTAAGAGCTTGTTGAAGCTACTTTCTTGTAACTCTTTTGTATCTCTTGGCAAAGAACTCATTGATAGTGAAGTGAGGATATCTTTATCCCCCCATAGTAGGTCAATGTTGGACCAAAGTGGGTAAACAATTCTTTTGTGTTATTCTCTTTTCTCTACTCTCTTTATCTTGTTTATTATTTTATTTGATTGTGGTTTTGTTGTACACTTAGTTTCTAGATTAAATCTAGATCCATTTTTGTTTCTTACAATTATTTTGGTTATTGATTGCCAGTGATATTTCCCCAAACATCTAAATTTCATTGATGTGAAATTTGGAGTTAATGAATTTACAACAATTGGTGCCCACCGTGGGGAAAAGGAAGAAATTTTGTCAAGTGTGCACCATGGGTACCAAAGTTTATATCTTTGAGATGGAAGCAAGCATGGTTCAACAGAAGTGTATGGAAGTATTGAAGGGTAAGGCGTTGCTGTCGGTCAACCTAGCACCACCAAATAATGTTAAGTGTAAAGAGAGGATGTCATGATGGTGATGTTGTGGTGGTGATGTGTGTGTTCCCAAAGGTCAAGTTCAGGATGGAGAGGCGCATGTAACAATACTCATGATCAATTTTAGAGGTGGAGTTACAAAGTGAATGACATAGTGGGTGTACCCATTTGAAAGTTGAGGTAGAGAAAGCTCAACTTGAGATGGAGATGTAGGCAATGGAATGGTACTAATATGGAAACCTTGGACAATATGCTCTAGTTGTGAGTAAGGGAATCTTGCAAGAGAACGGAAGGAATTTCGAGGGTTTGAGAATGTATTGCACGAGTTGTGGGATTAGATGGAAATAGCATAGGTAATAATACGCAAGTAAACCATCAAGAGGACGAATTTGATCATTCCGTGGGCTGAAGAGGTTTTGGGGTAGACATGTGGACTACCAAAAAATCCTAGTGTATTTTGATGCATTTTGATGCAAGGATCGTGAAGAGGGCGGAAGTCATTATGAGGTTTGAAGAGGTAAAGGTGAAAGGGAAGATCCTTAGGAAATCAAAGGTTGGTTTTTTTGAGGGGGGTTAGATTATAGAATTGAGAAACAATTGGGAAACACCTTGATTGAGTGAAAATCATTGAGTGTCTTGTTCATGGAAAGAGATTGAAGAAGGGTAGAAATTAGGCTTGTTTTTGGAGAGCTTGCTGAAGCTAATTCGTTGTAACCATTTTGTATCTCTTTGTAAAGAGCTCATTGATATTGAATTAGAGATCTCTGTCTCCCCATAGTAGGTCATTGTTGAACCGAAGTGGGTAAACAATTTTGTGGTGTTATTCTCTTTTCTATATTCTCTTTATCTTATTTATTCTTTAACTGGATTGTAGTTTTGCTTTACACCTGGTTTCTTGATTAGATTTAGATATGTTTCTGTTGCTTGTGGTTATTTTGGTTATTGATCGCTATTGATACTTTCCCCACACGTCCAGATTTCATTGATCTGATATTTGGAGTTACTGAATTAACAACTTAGTCTTTGCCATTTTTATATTGATGACAAATTAATCTCTAACTCATTGTAAGAAAGGGACTAATTTGGCCCTAATATGAAGATGTCAGGACTAGTTTGGATATTATTGTTGTAAGGGACTAAATTGGATCACGCGAAAACTATGAGAGATTAAAATGGGTCTTCAAACAAATATATATAAATGCATATTTTGTTAGTCAAGATGCACGGTCTTTCATTCTCTAATTTTATCTTCAAATTGTGCCTTCTATTAGACACTCGATTGTTTAAGTGTGTTTTTTTCAAGACAAATGTGTCTTATATTTGTCATGACTTGAATCATTGACTTTTTTTTAGAGGGTGTAGATTAACCAAGATGTAAGCTACTTTAAGTATAACTTATTTGCACATGTTAAAACAACTAATAGTAGTAACTTTTTTTTGGAAAACAACAATTATTATTCAAAAGTTTTATATTTGATATTAAATGTATAAATTCCAATACAAAATTTCTATTTTAAACTTTTTTAATAATCAATGTGTGACTATTTGAAACTACTATATCTCGGTTTTTGAGAAACCACATGGGTTACCTATCTATCTTAGGGCTATTAGCTAACTCATGTATCAATAAAATATAACCACCAATATACGAAAACAACACTACAAATTAAACTTTATTTTATATTAAAAATTAAACTTCAAATTAAATAAAGATGTAAGTTGCAGGTTGACAATATAATCTTAAAGAGAATTGATAAATGAACATAAAAGAACCAAACACAATATAGACACCATATAGCACGGTAGCTTTATACATTTTTTTCATTTATTTTTATTTTTATTTCCTTTACTTTTTTTTTTTGACAGAATTTTTATTTCCTTTACTTTTCTCTCCTTCAACACCATATCTCCCCTTTTTGCATTGTAACAAAAAAAAAACACCATTTCTCCCCTGTCATCCTTCTCTCTATTTTTCTTTTTGTGAAGAAAGCCATCCTTCTCTTTGTAAACAACAATATCCCTCATCGGTTCTCTCACTTGCAACTGGCGTCGTCACTTCTCTTGCTGACAACCGACGTCGTCATCGGTGTCATATTTTCTTTGATTTGTCCAATTTTCCTGTGAGTTCTGAGCGGATATGAGGCAGTGAGTATGGATCTGGACTCAATTTTCTTGTCTGAGTTCTTAACGGAAATGGACTCCGTTTTTTCAGCATGATTCGAAAGGATTTCTGACAGTGTAAGGGAGAAGTGGGTGAACGGATTCCAGACATGAAGTCGTTGGTCGTGGTGAACGGATTGAAGGGACAACGATGATGGCGAGGATGATGATAGTGGTAAACGACAAGGACGGTGGTTGGGGAGGACGGTGGTGGTGGACGATGGCTGACTGTGAGAGAGAAGAGAGAGAACAATGTTGCTGGTCTGAGAAAGAGAAAACGTAAAGAGGGAGAGGGTATGTTGGGATTTTACAAATTTGCCCTTGCTTTGATGTTGAAAAGTTAAAATTACCCATGGTGTTGTATTTGTGTCTGATAATTTGTGTTCAGTTATCAATTCTCAATCTTAAATTGATAATATTAGTTTAACAACGTAATTCTGTTAGAAATAAAAAGTAAGAATTTTTCTATTCACACCCCATATATTTTTTGTTACACCCAAATTTTCTTAAAAGTTTACAATAATACCAAAATTGCCCTTTTATATAAATTTTCTTAAAACTTGAGTTCATTTATTGTCGCTCTAAAATTTCACCCTCTTTCATCCACAAACGATCAAACAATCCTGATGTTCAATCAATCTCTATAGAAGATTAAAGAGTGAATCAAAACATCTTTCATCCATACTCTATTGCATATAAGTAAATGAATTTCTCCTTCTTTTTCAATAATGCTAGTTTCAATTTTTTCTTCTTCTTGTTCAACTGCACTGTACGACAATTTCAATTTCCACTGTTGAGGTTAACTTAAATTCAGTTTAAGTAGGTTCATGTAAACTTAGCTTACATAACTTACTTAAACTGAGTTTACATGACGTACTTAAACTGAGTTTAAGTATGTACACTTAAACTTAGTTTACATGACCTACTTACACTGAGTCTACATGTACATACTTAAACTGAGATTACGTAGAATCATTGAACAAAGTTGAACTTTTAGATGTACACTTAAACTCAGTTTACATGACCTACTTAAATTAAATTTACATAACCTACTTAAAATGAGTTTAAGTATGTACACTTAAACTCAATTTACATGACCTACTTAGGCCTTGTTTGGATTGGCTTATTTTGAGCTTATGTGGGCTTATCTACTCCCATAAGCTTTTTTAAAGGTGTTTGGGTAAATAAATAAAAAAAGCTTATCATAGTTTCATAAACTGCTTATGCCATATTTTAATAAGCCTAAATTTTCAGCTTACCCTCTGGCTTAACAAGGAGCTTATGAATTTATGTAACCTCGTTCGATTCTCTTTGGATCCACTTTTTCAAAACATATATTTTAATTATAATGTTAGTTATCTTTGGCGGTGCATGAGTAACAAAATTGCTATATACTTATCTTACTAAATTAACACACATAACAAAGTTTTTTTTTTTAAGGAAGATTTTTATTATTTTTTTGTTACGTAACAAAATGAAATTGAATATTAATATTTTTCTTATATGAATATTTTTTTGTTACGTAACTATATATTTATCTAATGTTAATTTTGTCTTATATGAATATTGATATTTTTTTAAGGACGAATATTGATTATACTATATATATAATTATAATTAATATATTATAATATTGTTTTTTACATCTTGATTAATTTTAT
>Ga0315913_1002429_pt1 | contig 21832 bp, 10 predicted proteins | sample MpolsnodulesMG_FD_207736 | JGI IMG/M metagenome (GOLD analysis project Ga0315913, IMG submission 207736) | Medicago polymorpha root nodule microbial communities from Los Angeles, California, United States - small nodules | ecosystem: Host-associated > Plants > Roots > Nodule | place: USA... | reverse complement strand
TAAAATGTAAAATTTGATAAGATTCAAGTGTCATTGAAGGACATAGTAAGACAAATTTGATTGTAATATTGTATCTCTAATAATCTAATTTGCGTTTATTGATCGATCCATGATCTTACGGGTTAAAAATTATTCATTGGTCTCTATTATAGTCGACAAGACCCGTGCGTCGCACGGGTCAAAAGTCTAGTATCTCTCTTAAAGTTTCTCACTTTAATACCATGCAAAATTATGCACTCTTGATAAGTTTCTCATTTTCACTTCGGGAACAACACCTAATCAACAACTAAAACAAGGAGAAACACCAACATACAATCAATTCACAATTACAGTCTTTCAGCTTCGATGTCAGCATGAAGGATCACCATGATATTCGAAATGACATGAAATTTCGTCTTGAGGCACGATGTTGAAGAAACAGCCCCTAATTCTATTAGTGCGGGTCTTCTGATGATTCAACTGTAGATATATATGCAGTTGACCGCAAGAAATTGCACTTTCACGGACCTCCCGTAGTCTCTTTCTTGAGAAGGGACCTTGAGTTTGACATACTCCCTAGATCTGTTGGTCTACCCGTCGAAACCTCGCCAAACCTTGCAAGTTGCATCTTAGTAAGTGTGAGTTCGAAGTCCCACTTGCTTAGAAAAGTGAGGGACCGACAACCTTAATATCTTAAGGTTTTGGATAAAAGTGGAGTGTCTCTTTTACTTGGGTCATTGCTCTTGCTTAATGTGAGTGATCCTTCAGGCTCCCCTCGTGGTTCAACGGTGGTGTTAGAATTGAGGTTCGACGTGGGTTCGATCGGCTCCTTGTATCGAAAGTCTTCTTGACAGAGTATTTAGGAGACACGTCCCATTGAGCGAAGCAGCAAACAATTGTGTACAGATGAAGAGCTTTTGCTTGTCGTGAGCATGATTAATTGATGGATTCACATTTGATGAGAGATTAATGTGTTGTAACTGTGAGTTAAAAATCTCACATTACTTAAAGAAATTGAGGTTTGACACCTTATACACGAGATGGCCCATAAACTTCATTTCTTAATGATTTGAATAAAAACGTGGTGCCTCTCTCATTTATTTGATTGCTCTTGTCTAATACGCGAGTGGTCCATTAGACTCCCCTAATGACCCAAACATATTTTTAATGGACATATATAGAACGTGGAGTACTTGTCATGACTCATAAGTACATAATTGGCTCATATAGCAGCTTAATTGCACGGCAAGAGCTACAGCTCATAGCCTCCATAGTAGGAACACCCATCTTGCATTCACACTGAACAATGAATCTGGACGAGGGGCAAACCTCTTACAGATATTGCTTGACCCCATTAGGCCATCACCTAGGATAGCGATATAACCGATTGATTAGAAAGAAGAATAAATAAAGATACTCTAAAGTGAATATCTTATTTTAGAGGGTAAAATAAATTATTATTTTTATGGAAAAAGTTAACGAGTGTCTTCGAGACATTTTTTAAATACCATAGTAACAAGTATTCAGAAAAAATGCATGTAATTAATGTATTGAAAATTAAAATATTTAACTTTTTTAAAGAATATATAATTGTTTATTTTGGTATTCTTAAAAAATGTCTCAGATGCACTCGTTAATAAGACCTGTTTTTTATTACCACAGAATAAAAGTAATGTTTTTGGCGAAACTAAAAAAAAGTTGGTATTATATTCTCGTAAACATAACTCAATTAACAAAGATGTAGTTTTATATAGGTAAGGATCAAAGTTTTAACCCTCGAATTCTTCACGTATTTTTATTAAATGAAATTGGAGAAATTATTTGATAGAAAATAGATATTATAATTAAACATAATAAATCCTAAATTAATCGAAAAAGTTTCTTCTCTTCACTTTATATATTTTTGTCATTTAGCCAAATAACAATAGAAAACCAAAGTTGACCTTCACCGCCTTGCACACCAAGTAATCTATCATCATCTAGAAATCATTGATTTTTAATTGCATTTACCAGATATTATACAAAAACAAGTGACATATGCAAGCTCCAATCAGCAAAACTACCTCCTCAACACGATATTTCCATTACATGACACCAGTTTCATTTTCAATTATTTTTATACATTATTTTTTTTGTATAAAAAACTATTATGTCGGTCAGGTAAATACACGTACCATCGATGATAAATTTTATTTTGCACTCTTTAAATTAAGAAGATGAAAAATAAGACATTGTAAAAAGCTTGCTCCCTTAAAAAAGGCATGTAATTTTTTTTTTATCAATAAGGCATACGCATGTAATTAATTTGATTCCAAACTTTCTAATAATAAAAAAAAATACAAACATACTATCATATTAATTAACTTAATACAAATGTTGAATATACATATACATAGTATACAAATCCTGTATGTGTGAAAATATACAATAAAAAAATACAATAAATGAAATGAAGTCGATCTTATTAGTCATAAGTATATATGTATAAAATCCTAAACCAACCCTCTAAAAAGTTCCAATCATAAAAAACTATGCAAAAAATAATTAAAATAAGGAACATTCCTTCAAGATAAGAAAGAATCAAAAAACAAGTCATCTTCTACAGGCTCCTCTTTGGCTCTACCTCTAATAATATTATTAACACGTTGTTGATTCATATTCATGTAAGAATCCACCGTGAATCCATTATTCTGCATCATCTCATGGTTGAAGAATCCATTATCAAGTGAATTGTTGTTGATGGAATTGTTGGTGTTGTTCATTGTTTGCATTGGTAGTGGTTTGTTGATAGAGTGGTTTCCACTTCCACGTGGTGCAGGAACATCATGATTGTGTTTTCCTTCATACGTTGTTATCACTGCTCTTAGGTCTTGTGAGGCTCGTTCGACATGTTTTCTCACTGGACATCCTGGGTTTGTGCACTTGTAGTAACTCCTGTATTATGTTTAGTCAAAAAAATTATTAATTACAAGTAAAATAAAAGTAGTGGGAAAACCTTTAGTCTTAGACATCACATGGTATAGAATATTTGAGTCTCATTTTCATCCCATGCATGCATTAGAGAAATGTGGGTTGCCAAATTTGACTAATAAGAATATTTAGACATTGTGCAAAAAGTCTTGAGAGTTTTTGGTCTAATTCAACTGCACGTGATAGGTAAAGTATAGGTGGTCCAAAACATGATCTATATGGTGCATTGGTACGTTGCTTTTAATAAATTTACTTTGCAATTTTTACATATATTAAAATAAATAGATCATGAATTTGATGTGTACATTTTTTTGTATGAATTCCTAAAAATAAAAAAAAATGTATATGGTTGCCTTTAAGTTTGACCTAAAAAATTAGGTACCTAAAAGATACGGATAGATATCATAATTAATGGCACATATCATGCATTTACTGTTATATTTTGGGTTATGTTAATAAGTGTATTAAAGACGTTTGTTAAGAAAATCAAAAATTGTAGATGTACATTTGATTCAACAATATTTTAACTTTTAAAAAGTTAAATTCATCATTTTTCAATACAATATTTCTATTTTTATTCTCTTAACCAATATCTCAGGGACACTCTTTAACATTTCCCTTATGTTTATACTACTCCAATTTCTTCTTAATTGTTGTCGCTTGATTATATGCATTATTCACATAATCTCTTCTGATTATTCTTTTTTAATAATATATAAAGACAACTATAATCATTTAACCTACTAGAGTATAATTGCTTAATTTGTGTTGATGAATATTTTTAAAGTATCAATTTTTAAAAAAAAATAATTGGTGACAAATAATTAAAAATATTAGTTGTTAAAGTTGTTCATTAACATGTGTAAAGTGGTCAACAACGACACTTAAAAATGAAAGGAAGAAGTTTTAATATATCATATGTACTCCACATTTAAGCAGTTAATGAGGGCGTTATGATTGCCTACTAATATATTAGCATAGTAGCAATTTTTGTGAGTATTAACAGTAGCATTATCTCAAACTTCCAAAGCATAAAAAAAGGAGTCAAAGAACTCTATGATGGAATTCTCATACTAAAATTCTTAAAAGTAAAAAGAACAACAACTTTTAAAAAGTTGGACATGATTTAATAGTCAATGGAAAATATCAAAAGAGTGCTTTTTACCTTGGATTTGGATTTCCCTTCACTACTTTCTGCCCATATTTCCTCCATCTGTATCCATCATCTAGAATATCAATGTCACTTGTTGTTTGAACAACAACTCTAGGTTCCCTCACTGTTCTATTTCCAACTCCTAATGATATCCCCTCATTTTCACCTTCTATTCTCCTGAAATATTAACAAAATTAATTCAAAATGACTATGATATAAAATGTAACTAAATATAAAGTGATCAAATCATGGATTTGAAATGTGGTCCAAAATATAACAAATTTTTAGGTATGTGCAACAAAGTATTACAATTGAAGTTTCCATTTTATGTGATATGATAAAATGATATAAGTGTCACACTAATTTTTTTTTTTATTTAAAAAAAATAGAGAGTAAAAACTCACCATTTTTTGGCATCAGGTTCATCTTCACAAAACTGATCATGATCTCCACCAGATTTATGAGAAGTCTGCTCAAATTCATCATCTCCAACGGATATCGATGAATTCTCCGGTGTAGCAACCAAATCCATTTGAATTTCATTTCCAAAATGACTTGAAGGAGGAGGATTTGCAAGTGACGACGACGATGAAGACATCAAGTTTGTGTTCCTCTTGTTAGCCACAGGCTTTGGATGATTATGACTACCTTTGTAAACTATCTCAGTAATTTGTCCATCCAAACCCCTCTCAACTTTTTTCTTTGTTGGACAATTAGGGTATGTGCATTTGTAATAGCTTCTTGGATTTTCACTTCCTTTCACTTGTTTTTGTCCATATTTTCTCCAATTGTATCCATCATCTGATCTTCTACTAAGGATCTGAACTTGTGGCTGTGATTGATAATTGTTGTAATTTGATTGTGAACCATTGTTGTTGTAGTTATTTTGTTCACTAGTAGAATTACTCTCTGGAGTGAAACTTTGCTTTGAAGAAGTGTTTTCAGTTTTCACCATGTTCCATCCCTGTTGGTATACATGAAAGTTTGAAACATGTGTCAAAGAATTGAATTTAAACTATTTAACCAAAGTAAGAGAAAAATACATATACTACTATCGACCGAAAAATATGAATTTCGTCTCTAATTCTATCGCTAAATGTTAAAGATGTAAGAATTAGAGATTAATAACTTTTTTTGTCTTTAATTTTTATCAGTAATTCGAGTATTTTTTTAGTATATGAACAAGTGTTATAAATGAGTGTTGTGAATTTAAATTGGTTACTTACATTTTGAAGCGTGGTGGTCGAAGATTGAAACCCAGCTGGTTGAGCTTGGAAGGAGAAACTTGATGAGATGGTTTCCTCTTCTGCCTTGACATTCTCTTGCTTTTCCTCATAATTATTCTTCCAATTGAAGCCTTGATTATTAGCAAATGATCCAGTGGTTGGAGATGGAAGAATCTGAATTAAAAAAAAATTATATTATATATATGCAACCAACAACAATCACAGACATAAATACAAAAAAGAGTAAATAATATGAGTTTAATTTTCATATATGGTTCAATTTTATTTCCACTTTAAACAAATCATAACCACACGTATATGTGACTTTAAAAATAATCATGACTAAAATTAAATGCTCATAATCATCTAACAATTATGATTCATTTTTAAGTGTAAGAAAATATTTACACCAACCATATATAAGAATTAAATCGATATGGAAAAACAACATAAAGTAATATCATATACTCAACAAACAACAATCAAAAAACAATAATTAATACAATAGATAGTGAGAATTATGAAATCAACTATAAAGTATAATTAAGGTGATCAATTTGGTGATTTGATGAATTGTTTTTGTAACAAGAAGTTGAATTTGTTATGAGACTTACATGAGAAGAGTTAAGGAGAACAGGAGAGTCAAGAAGTTCAGAAAGAGAGAAACCAGGAGGTATCGAAAAATAAGAAGAAGGAGAAAAGAGAGGTGTAGGAGAAAGAGGAAGAGATGGAGGAGGTGTAGACTTGAATTTGGGGGGTAAACCCAACCTGTTTTGATCCGACAACACTTGATGATGAGATCTTTCGGTGTCTTTAAGGTTTTGGTCGGTTGGAGAATTAAGGAGGTCAGAGAAGAAAGAGGAGGTCATTGAATTATAGAGAAGTTGAGATAAAAAAATGTTGTTTTGTTGTATGAACAAAAAATATGAAGATTGTGAAAAAATTAATAAATTGAAGGGTTGGTTTATTAAGGTGAAAAAGGGATGAGAGAAGGGTGAAGAAGGAGGAGGGTGATGAAATGAAGGAGAAGAAGAAGATGAGTATGTATTTAGGAGATGATATAATAAAGGATGAGAGGATATTTCTAAGAAGGTAAAATGAAGAAGTTGTGTATTTTTGTTTACTTTAAAAAAGACATTTAATTTTGGGTCAGAGGGTGTGGGTTTGACTGAATGGCGGCTGACACACACTGAGATATTTTTCTTTCTTTTTCTAATAAAATCTTGTTGCTCCAAATAATACTCCCTCTTTCCTTTTTATATAAATAAAAATTGACATGAAGGATAGAGAAATTTAGCCAAAATGGAGCAGCATGGCCCTAAGCATTGGCATAGAGGCGGCAGCTTAGGACACCGTATTTTTAAAGACACCAAAATTTTATTATTATTATTATTATTATTATTATTATTATTATATATAATTTTAAAAAAGAAATTAGGGTTTCCAATATATCTCTTAAAGGAGAATTTTATATTATTTAAATTATGTAAACATTTATTAAAAAATATAGAGAGGCATTACAAAGTTAAAATTAATAATTTATATGGACAACATCTCATGATTCGCCTAAGACATTCAAATTTAAAGAACCGAGCTTGTGGAGCAACATTGCTTTGAGTTTAAATGTGAAAAGCTGATATGTAAGTACTCCCCGGTCAAGTCAATAAGAAAGCAAAGAGTGATAAGTTTAGGTGGGATGTACTTATAGCCCTCGAAGAGGAGCCGTTGGATAGGAATAGAGACCGTTAAAAACAATGTCCTTCGATGCATGGATTTGCTAGTTGTTTGGAGTCATTTCGAATTGTTTAGGTGTTACGAACCGCAAAGGATTCAAATGTAGAAGATTGGTTCTGTTGGATTGGATCCTTGTAGAAATTGGCCACAAGATAATTAAGTATTGTACAATAAGTCGGTCCGAAACACATAATTTTAAGAAAACATTTGTATGTAAGTAAGTGCTAATGTGAGACCCGTCCACTACACGGGAAATTAATGTATTTTTTTATCAAATGACTTAAAATAATATTATTTTATATTAAAGTTATAAATATATAAACTAAATTCAAAATTAAAAAAAATTATTATCATAATAATGTTTTCAGTTATGAAAAAATACATCACACAAAATTATAGTATATTTAAGTTATTTGACATATAAGTTAACATAAATATAAAGTAACTTTAGTATAAATTGTAAAGTTTCGGTTACGACGGCTCTCAGCGGCCATTGCGACGGTGGGTTTTGGTTTTTTAAGTTTCAAATATGGTTACAACATTGCTTGCTTAGGTGGTGGTTCGATTTGAACTGTGTCAAAATAGATCTCATTGTTGTTGTTCATTTTTGTGTCGGTGATTGCTCAAGATCTAGTTTTTGTTGCAAGGAACGGTGGTGACCGCCTTGTTGATCGTCCTTAGCGGTTTTGTTATAAAACGTGTTCTTCTTGTGGTCTTTTGAAACCTCAAAGGGTTTGTTGATGGTTACTCATCCCATATCTGATGTGATTGGTTTCCTCTTGTGCATTTCCAATTCATTTTGAGCTCTAATCAATTTAGGTTCACCACGTGTTCTAGAGCTTGTTGGACCGTTTGGATAGAAATAGTTGGGAGTTTCCTATTATTGGTTTTAGTAAACTGTGGGTGAGTGGATTCATTTTCGTGTTGATGGACAGATACATTTTTCATTATCAAAATCTGAGACTGGTGCTCGTCAGCTCACACAGCTCTTATTTTTTGCACTAAGATCGGTGCTCGTCAGCTAACACACCTCTTATTTATTGCAAATAGGTTTCACACACTTACACGTGTTCGTTGAATTGTGCAATGGGTGTGTGATTTATTGATCTGGTTTAAGATTTGTGGCTATATTACCCATTAGAGTTATTATGCATTTACTAACTTATGTTCTTTTCTTAACACTCTGTTTCATTCAACATTTTTAATCTGACAATTGTTCGATGAATTTTTTCCTTCAAATTTAGTAGTACTTTCACATCATATAAAACACCTAAGGTTCTTCTCCATATCAACCAGCGAGCTTGAGTACGATAATTTACATATGCTTTCATTACTCTGTCATTTTGTAGTGGACATCTATTGGACTGAGGCAGCCAACCTCCCTCTCCAACAAGTCGGCCCTAGTTTTTTCTCTCCAGGTTTTCTCTTCCAATGATTCAGATCTTGAGGAGATGACATATTTGACCAAGAGATTTTTTACCTGACCAAGAAGAAAAGGTTTCCAGGTAGGAGCAGTGGTTCAAAAGGATCAAGTTTCAAGAACAAGAAAGAAGATCAAAAGGTTCGTCAACTACAAGAAGCTTGGTCATTTCATTGTTGATTGTCAAGAGTTACAGAAGGACAAGTCAAATAAGTAGAGCCCTAAGAAAAAGAGGTACAGAAGCAAGCTCAAGAAATGTCTTATGGAAACATGGGAAGAGTTTAATGAGGAGTCAGAATTTGAAAAAGATGATGAAGAAGCCAATTTGGGTTTGATGGCCACAACAACTTCTTATGTCGAATCTCAATCAGATTCTTATGATGATGATGAAATATTTTCTAAACTTACTCATGAAGAGTTAGTTGATTCCGTAAAAGAACTTGCTGGAAGATGTCTGAGCAAAGCAAAAGAACTAAGAATTTTAAAGAAAAAAATTTATTTGTTGGACAACAGAGGCAAGTTCAATGAGAAACAAAATGAAATCCTTTTGATTAGAAATAATGTTATGAAAAATGGTGGAACTAATGATCCACGTACTGCAGATCAGGTTTTACGAAGACAGTATGATCTTGTGGTAGAAGAAGCTCAAACCTTTAGAGATCATATGAATGATCTTGAAAGCAAAACCAAGGTTTTAGAGAAAGCTTCTGCTATCAAGGTCAACAAAGGCTCTGGTAAAACTTTGACCAAGCATGAATTAGGACTTCAAAAGTTTCTGGCTAGTAGCATGAAAGAAGCAAGAAAGCTTCTATTATTTATGGAGTAAGAAGAAACAACGGAGAAGGAATTGATCTCTCAGAAGAAGCACCTCTAAAGAGGATGCAGACTATTATGAAAACATTTTTATTTGTAAACTCTTAGAAGTCTCTTTCAGTTGTGATTGAGCATTTGGAAGTCTTTTGCTTGTGTTCTTGAGTATATGAAGTCTCTTGGTAGTGTCCTTGGGTATTTGTAATCATTTGTGATTATAGTGAAAATCCCTTGGAAGTGAAAGGGGACTGAACTACTCTAGGATTTTAAAAGGAACCAATATAATTGTTTTGTGTCTTCCTTCTTCCTTGTGTTTAATTTTAACTGCTGCACTCAGACTATGAATTCCACCCAGAGTCTTTGAACACTACTTGGACTCTAAACTCATTCAGACTCTAATTTGTGAAACACTAAGAAAAGTTTGAAAAATCAAACACAATTCAACTCTCTCTTTTTGTGTTTTTCTCACCTTCAATAATTGTCTTTCAGCAAAAATATTATCATTTTTTTTTTGTATGTCTTGTGACCGAAAAATAGAAGGAAGAAAGAAATAGTAGTGTGAATGAGAAATACCCCACACTTAAAAAGAAAATTAAAAAGAAAAAGGCTATGTTCTTATAAAGAAAAAGTTAATGAAAAGCCTAAGAATATTAGAATTTTATTTAGGATAAACAGTGTAAAATATTCTTAAAATGGAAGGAAATAGATCATATATAAATCAATCAAGTAGTCTCTAGACACTTGAATTGATATAGGATTTCATTGTAATATCCTCTCTTAGAGAATAATTATCTTAGGAACGGCTTTATATCACTCTCATATATATTCACCACTTGATGTAAAACGCCTAGTATTGGCAACAACCTTTATTCAAAAAGGGTAGTCTAAAAATACTTGGGTTAATATGTCTTTACACCGCTGTAATTTGGGCGAGTTCCGGTTTACTCCTCTGTAAAAATAAAAGTTTAGATTCCAACCTGTAATTTAAAGATTCTTTCGAAATAGACCTTGTAATTTGAATATTCTTTTATTTTAGACCCTGAGGTCATCTGACTGTGCAAACATGATGACGTAGCACGCTGACTCAGCATTTATGGATGATGTGGCGCGCTGACTGTATAATTAATTTTGTTTTTAATTTTTTTATTTTAATTTATATTAATTTAAAAATAAAAAAAAACTGAAAATTAATTTTAATAATAGAGAAAAAATCAGATTATTTTTTTCAAAATTGAAAAAATCATAAGAAAAAAAAAGATTTTTTTTTAAAATTTAAAAAATCAGTCTAAAAAATATCAGATTTATTTTCAAAAAAAACTATGAAATTAAGATTTTTAAAATTAAAATAAAATTGATTTTTTTTCAGATTATATAATTTTCAAAATTTTATTTCATATTTTAATTTGATAGAAAAAATTTAAAAAAACTTTTTTTATTCCAGAAATTTTAACTTTTTCTAGAAAATTAAAAAATTTAGATAATTTTAATTTAATTCGGATTTTTTTTATAATTTTTCTATAATTTTTTCGGAAATTTCGAAATTTATTAAGTTTGAGAATAGAAATGGTAATACCATATGGGTTTTCATGTCATTGATGGGAAATATATTAAGTTAGAATTTAGAAAAGAATTCGAAAATTTTATTCCTAAATTTTTATGAATTATTTTTCCAAATTAAAATAAAAAAAATTCATATTTTATTTTCCGAAATTAGGAAGAATTTTAAAAATAATTCTGGAACTTGATAAAAAATAAAAAATAAATTCATATTTTTTTTCGAAATTAGGAAGATTTTTAAAAAAAATTCGGGAACTTATTTTCAAAATAAAAATCTGAATTTTCGAAATTCGGGAACTTTTTTTCCAAATTTTTTATTTTCAAAAATTAATTTTCAGATTTTTAAATTATTTTTTATTTTTAAATTAATATAATTTCATTTATATTATTTTTTATTTTAAAAAAATAGGAAAAATTCCACTTGTGCCCTTAAAAAAATAAAAAAACAAAATTAATTATACAGTCAGCGTGCCACATAATCAAATATGCACAGTCAGCGCGCCACGTCAGCATTTTGTCCAGTCAGATGGCCTCAGGGTCTAAGACAAAGGAATCTTAAATTACAGGATTGAAATCTAAACTTTTTTTTTTACAGGGGGTAAAACAGAACTCGCTTAAATTACAGGATGTAAAGACATATTAACCCAAAATAACTTTAATCGCTCGGGCCTCATGGATATTTGAAGACAAAGCAGACTTTGTATAAGTTAGGATCTTTGCTGGAAACTCATCATGGTTGGCTAGCCAGAGATGTTGAGTGGCAATGGACTTAGAAAAGATTGATGCTTTATTGAATTATTAGTATATCCAACAATGGCAGAAGATACTCTATAAACTGTAATAATTGATTGTAATGGATTAAGTTCTTTTCGAGGAAAAGGAAAAGTCACTTTTTCAATGGTGGACTGAACTAGCTATTATATTTGATAGTGAACTAGTACAAACATATCATATCTCTCTCTCTCTCTCAACTCTATCTTACTTATCTTGTTTTAAATAGAGTTAAATGATTTGATAAATTACTTATTTTTGTCTAGAAAGCTTCCTAAAATCCTTAATCAAACAAACATTAAAGTAATCATGGTTGTCTCTATAAAAGGTTTTGAAATTATAAACAAAATTCAAAACCCCTTTTCTTGTATTTCCTCAGCCTTCAAAATGTATATGTGAGGGTTAGAAACTCAAAGTTTACGTGAGGGTCTAATTACCCAGTGTCATATGTGTATAAAATTAGAAATTGTGAGGGATTAATAACTCATTGTTTAGGGAAATACGATAATATGAGTCAGGTGTTAAAAATCAATATGACTAAACCTAGGGGAATTATGCTAGACCTTGGGGACCTTATATTGAGGAATTCATATGCAGTTTAGGGGTAATTTTTTAATATAAAAATTTACAATGCAACTTTTGTTTATCGTAACTAGTCACTTATGTGAGTTTCATGTTGTCTGCCCACCTAAAAATGGTTGCATAATATTTTGTCTCTATACCTAGTACTTAGAAGTTAGTATTGGTTCCTTAAAAAAAGAAGTTAGTATTGGTACACACCTAGTACTTATAAGTTAGTATTGAGGGTAATTTCTTGATCGCGTTCATATCTAGCCGTTTGATGAAGCTTTCTTTGAGAATCCTTTCTACATCATCTTAAATCCAAAGCATTGGCGCAGATTAAACTTCATTGAATATTTTTTGTGCGATCTATATCTTTTCTTGACATTTAGATAACTCCATACAAAACAATCCCTAAAGCGCTTGATCAACTCTGATTCCTCTCTACGTCAATTAGCAATCAACTAACGTTTGTCATCTAGGTTCTTCTAGGGTCCCTAAATTGACCTCCATTAGTGAATCTTGTGCTTCAAAGGTTGATAATTAATTGTATGTGAGAACGCTTTCTAAAGACACCCTTTGATAGATCTTGAAGAAGAAAGCGCTATATAAAGCCCCCTTTAGATAACGCTTTTTACATATTTTAAAACACTATTTAGACCTTTAGCCGCGGGAGATTACATAGCCCTATCTAAAGCCAAAAAAGTGTTATCTAGACCATTATTTTGCATGGAATATGTGATTTGGTTTCCTTACTACTGAGATCTTCAATCGAACCCTCCTGAGATTCTTGATCTTCATAAATTATAATAGTTTGATTTTGATGGTTTGAAATATCATTGGTACTCCATATATTTTCCTTCCTCTATTCCTTTTTACATGTCGATTTTTGACTTTTTACACAAACAACGCAATCAATTAATTTTGATACCATTATTTATCTTTATATTATAATAGTCTTAATCATTTATTTTATTATTTCATTTGTTTATTGTAACATCCTATTTCCCGTCGATAATTTTAAAATAAAAATAGTATATAAAATAACAAGGATGTTACACATCACAACTTTATTCATCATAGGTCTTAAACAATGTCATTAAGTAATGTAACGTAGAGAAAATGAAATATTCAAAGGGTCCCAATAATTAAAACCATGTTGGTTTTTCAATGATTTATAAATAAGAACATAGCAATATTCCCGTAATAAAACTCATAATGAAATAAAGGTTCAATCGTCGCCCCCAACCCTAGTGTTACAGGAATCAGAGCTCGTAGCGACTACATTTTATTCTCAGCTAATCAATAAAAGACTAATAGGAAACATCTTCCGTGTCCACCTTCTAAACGTCCTAGGGGTGTTCAAAACCGAACCAACCCAATAGAAAAACCACAAACCAAACCAATCCAAACCGAAACCGCAAAAAACTGCATTTGGTTCATATGTAATCGGATCATTTTCTTGCTCAACCGCATGGTTTGGTTTGGTTTGCGGTTTTCATTTTACCAACCAAACCAAACCAAACCAAACCAAACCGCAACATAAGAAAAATGATAATTAAACATATCTCACCTAGACCAATACTCGTAGAAACTCAATTGAAACTTTTATATAATGACATATTTTTTCTCTTGTTAGATTATTTCTTAACTTTTTATTTAAAAAACATATTTATGTGCTACTTGAAATTTTAGAAAATGATAAAATCATAGTCTTTTGTATTTCTTACAAAATAGGATTGCGTTTTGTCCATGTTTTTAACTTGGTCTATGTTGTTGGAAACATTATAAATGAAAATGAAATTGTATTATTTGATGAAATTTAAAACATTGCTGAAAATATGTTGTGTTTAAGCTTTTTAACTTGATTTTAACGTTGGAAACAAAAAATTGTATTGTCTCGAAAAAAACCGCACCAACTGATCCAGCCCAAACCGCATTGGTTTGGTTTGGTTTGTTCGAATTTTATTTTTAAAGTCAACCGAACCAAACCAAACCGCATGCTTTTTTATCTTGCGGTTCGGATGACTTTTACTCTCAAAACCGAACCAAACCGCACCGCAAACTAACGTCCCACGACTACTCCTCGTCAACCTGAGTGTCTGTACTCAAAGTACAACCACCATACATAAAACAACACAACAAAATAAGGGGTGAGAAATCATGCTATAACATAATAATAGGGAAAAGCACACACATTAAATAATATCGAAAGAATAAAATCACCATCATCACTTCACTCTCAACAATTACTATATGTATTTTCTTCAATTCACATATCACACCGTCTCATCATTTTCACACTTAGAACATCAAGTATAAACATCATCACATAAATTCATATGGACTCTCCTAAGGACCTACATCAGCGTGATACCACTCTTACTCACCATTTTGCCAGAGTTATGTTACTGGACTTTTCTCATCATAGTTTGCCAGAGGTATGTTACTGAACTTCTCCATCAGTCATGCACTCCATCAGTCTTAGACTCTATATGAATGCATGGAAATAAATTTGACAGGTAACACAAGTATACACACATTCAAATAATTAACATATTAATGTACGACTCTCACTAAAATGCATGACTTTAATGTAAGCAGACAAATCATCATCATCACATATCACTCTCGTCATCGTTATATTCTATATGTTATCGACTCTCTTTCTCAGAAAAACATCTAGCATCATTATTGTCCTCATCATCAAATTCCGCATCTATACATCTTCGTTATTAACATCTTGTGTGTGTGTACATATCCCGTCTTCATCCTCGACATTATTAATCACCATGAGTTACATATCTATATCTCCCGAGAATTCTCTCCATACTGATTAACTACTTCACCTTTTAGGCTCACTATTATTTTTGGGAGGATTACTTCTAATCACGCTTAAACCCACTCCCTCATTTAGTTATATAGTTTAGGACCCTTACCCTTACCCTTCACGTTAACAACTTTCTTAAACTCGCTATTATTTTCTAGGATTGTGTTAAGGATCATTGAAAAGATTATGCTGAAGTTCCATGAAAAATGCAGCATAACTCAGGTAGAGTAATTTGACCATAACTTCAGTTGTAGAAGCCTAAAATGATTCAAACTAAAACAAAAATGGGGCTAACACTCATATCTACATTTCTCATGAAGAAACCTAAATCCAATTCTGTACAGAGAAGGGTGGGAAGATTGGTTTTCCTAAACCTAGTCAGATTGCATGACCGTTCTGACCCCTGTGTAGTATTTTGATCATAACTCACGTTGTGGATGTCTTATGGAGGTGAGACCAAAGCCGTCGGAAAGATAACATACATACCTAAAATTTTCGTGTTTATACCAAAACCGAGTCCAAAACAGAAAATGGTTAAAAAATACAGGTTTTATTTGTTAAGTTGGGCTAACAAAATCGGGGCCCGAATTTGGCTCATAGAAAATCGAACAAAATCAGTCCAAAAATGCGTTTTCTTCCAATTAATCAATTTTAACTCACTTAACTCAATCCCAACACACCCCAATTGTCCCTAATTATCACTCTAGGTTTACCCTACTATTTGTGCAATAATTCCCGCTTAACCTATCCAATTTTACACTCGTTCAGAGTCATGTTCTTAACCCTAATCTCTAAACTAAGTTCCCTTAATATTACCCTTTCAACATCAATTTTTACATTCATTCATTATAATTTTTGGTGGGACTCTTCCTCATAACAATAATCATAACTTAAGAATTAATTAACCCAAACAACATTCCCATCACCCTCATAACAACACTCATACTCTTTATAGCCCCACAACAGAATATTAAACCCTAAAGATGAAGAGATTCTCCCCCTTACCTCAAATTCGTTGGTTGAAACCTCCGGTTTGGCTTGTTTGCAACTAGGGCTCTGTTTTCTTCTATGCTTCTCTCTTTTCTCCTTTCACGTTCAGCCCAAAAAGAAAACTGACCAATCTATTTTCTAATGTTCTATATATATTCGGGCCAACACCCATCTTAAACTCTTATAGTGCTGATTACTATTTTTCTACTCTTTTCCTACCCTACTTATTTAAATCTTACTTTTTGCATCTTGTCACCCTTTATCTATTTTTGTTTTTGTTTTTGTTTTGGGTTTCTCCTTTCGCCTCATTTAATTCATTAAACCACTTCTCACTTAACATTATTACTCTAATCATTTCTCATCACGACACGACATAAATTACAAGACAACAACAATAATATCAATTCATTCACTTACTCACTACACTTAACATAATAATATTAAACTTAAATTAAAGTGGGGTGTTACATTTATCTCTCTACAATAAATAAGTAAATAAATAAGGGGATTATTGATAAAATATTAATAACAGGTATTGCATTGAACATTTTCGTAATTAGGAACAAATTTTTCTTCAAAAGTGACAAAGGAATAAAGAACAAAGTCTTTATTAATTCTGTTAATGAACATCAACACGATAAAACAAAACATGACATAAAAACAAAGACTACATGTTTGAAACAAACACGCATTGGGACTGACTACATTAAACACACACATAATTGATAAGACATTAACGACCAAACAACTTAAATCATGAAAGACCTGACTTACAAATATAACCAAATAGAGCCTAAGTTTTTTGCATAATTATGGAGTAGAAATTCATTTGGATCGAAATCAATATCATCAAAATCCATTGAATCCTCTGGAGCTTGGAAATCCATTGAATCTAACCTTTGCTTGATTTCCTTCAATTGATTATTAATAAAGTCCGTAAGATCAATAGGATTGGTCAAGTGAGCATCATCAAAATTAAATTCAGTGGCACACATATATTTGTTTATATATTCAGCCATTTCTTTCTTCTTGTTTTCCACCTTTAGTTTGTTATACTGATCTTGAGCTTTCTTGATTTGTTGTTTCAAGAAACTCTCTAAATCCAGCATCCTTTTTCTTTTTGCATGTTTGGACAAATTCGAGAACCTTGACAACACACTAACTACTCCAGTTGGAGAAGGCCAAACCTCAGCTTCATGACTTTTTTCATCAAAAATGATTGCACAAGCATTCATACCACAGAGGATGCTCAATTCCATGATCATCTTCATTATACCTATTGAAAAAACATATACAAATGATTTATCATCTTCATATTCTTGTTTCAAAATAAAATTGAACTAAACTATATATATTATAATACTTATTTATTTTCATTAGTATGAGATATTTAAAGATAAATAAAAAATTATATACATGATTTAATTTTGAAAAAATAATATGAATTATATATGATTCGATTTGAAAGATTTTAACAAAATTTATCCAAAAATATCCAACAATATTCAATTTTGGTGTTTTCCAATTTTTTGCACCACTTTAAAATTTTGATTTGGATCGAAAGATTGGTAACACTAATATAAACCAGCATCAGTTTATCCGATTTAAAAAAAATCAAAATAAAAAAGGAAAGTCATTAATAGCAGTAACGATTTTCATTAACAATTAAAAAAATGAAAGTCTCGGTCATTCTCGATTTTTTTCATCTTGTGAAAAAATCACCCAAGTTGTTGGTGGCAGCCAGAACTTACCCTAATTTTGTAATAAAAAAAAGTTGCATAAGCTTGATTAGTTAGATGCTTTGATAAAAATATTAAAATCAAACTACTACCCGTCTCTCAAAAAAAAATCAAACTATTACCCTAATTTTTCAAATACTTTTTATTTTATGTCTAATGGTAATGAATATGTAATTATTTATGAACATGTTGAGAGTCCAATCATGTATAAAAAAAAATAAAGAGTTTTACTTTTCCCTTCCTTCCACCTTCTTGCGCGTCCTGCAAAAATTTCAATAATACCCCTGGTTCGGATTTCGTTTTCCGAACCAGATTGTTAGTGTTTTCGGAAAATAAAATCCGGACAAATACGATATGAATATTTTGTGTCTTTCTTTGATGTCAAGGGTATCTGTTGACCGTTATATGACCCCCGCATAAGCTGCAATGCAATTGCAGGGGTCGTATGAGCGGTCAACAATGACCATGACGTCACAAACGCTCCTAAAAGCTACCTAAAAAACTATTTTTTTTTGAAGAAAATGTAAGAAAGGAGGTGAAGAAGAATGAAGGAAAATGTTGAAGATCCAAGGCTTTTTATAGCCCTAAATCAGCCACAGGTCTTAATTACAGTCAAATAAAACGTGTTCCACATTCAAAAACCGTCAAAAAATGCATTCAAACTCCACAAACCGGTCTAACCTTTGGTGAAACGTCATCGGCCAAAATGTTACTAAGGGTTTCCAGATTTTATAATCCGGAATGCATGAAGTTATTCCGGATTATAAAGTCCGAACTGCACCAGACCCTTTTATTTGGATCGTTTTCGTTTCGAATGCCTTGGAAAATAATAGAACAAAGGTACATAAAATAAATAGAAGCAACATAAGACAAATAAACAGTTAAAAAAAACCATAATAACAGAAATGTTGAATCTTTTGGGAAAGTGTTTTCAAGAGGATTTCTTTGAGTTAGATCATGTTGTCTTGCCAAATGACATATTCATCTGACAGGCAACAAGATCTAACTCATAGCAACCTCTTGATATTTTTGAGTTATCTATCTATCAAGGAGGTAGCCTTAAATCTATATATTTTTGAAAGCATGTTGATGATCTTCACCATGCTGGAACGTAGAGAGCAATCTATTTGTCACATAGAGAGCAATCTATTTTACGGCAGCACGACAAAGATCCTTAACACAATGACAAAAATGTTCATGGTCTCTTTGGTGTGTTTGTTTGTATTTTTGACAGCATGCTAAAGATCTTCATCACACCGTCAAATAGAGAGCTATCAATTTGCGACAATGTGAGAAAGATCTTCAGCTTAATGACAAAAATTTGCATGGTTTTCTTTGGTGTGTTTGTATGTTTTGCTGGTATTGAAGTTGAAAACCAGAGAGGGTGTATTTATAGAGGTCCTTGGATGTTGTGGACCACATAAACTCTTGTTGCAATGTGGTCCATTCAAAAGAATCATATGCTGAGGTTGTCCGGATTATACAATCCGAACCACCATTCACCTACAGAAAGTACCAAGTTTCGTTTGTTTCAACTAGAATCGTATGTTTCCGGATTATATAATCCGAAATTCATGTGAAATCCGGATTATAAAAACCGAACTGCATCAGAATCCTTTGGCCGGTGGTCTGCACCACACAGAACACGTTTGTCAATTGTTTTAGTTTTGGGTCAAGTAACAAAAAATGTGTTTTTACACGTTTATATACGTTTTTTGACTGCATTAAGTGTAGATACACTCCATGCAACCATTCCTTCCCTATAAATAGCCTTCCAAACCACACCATTTCTCACACCATTCTCTCCCACCCTCTCCTCCTCTTCCTTCTACAACCATGGTTTTCCATCGTTGGCCTTTCATAGAAACAAGCCTCTTTGAAAATTTTCAGGGATTGTATGAATGGTCAATGAGGCTCAGGGACATTGTTTTCTTCTTCCCGCCCTCCTCTTTCCTCCTCTCCTGTCTCAAGCTTAAAAAACTTCAACATTATTGTAATGTATTATTCAAATATCAATGAAATGAGTTGTTTTTATCTTTTTTTTTCTATTTTTTATGTTTATTTGCATTTAGTTTACAAATCTCAAAGCTTAAAATTGAAAAAGTTCTGAAAAAAGGGCATTTCGGATTTTGAAATCTGGATAAATTTGGAAAATTCTAACAATTCAATCCGAAAAAGAAAATCCAGATCAGGGGTAATTTTGGAAAAAAAAATAGGGCGCGCGAGGAAAGACATAAGGTGGGAAAAGTAAAACTCAAAAATAAATGGATGTGTTGTTGTTGACCCAAAATTAATCTCTTGGCGGGCCTCAAGCGCCTAACTCATAAAGATGTCTGAATTCTGCTCTTTACCCAAAAGTTTGTGTTCATTCTCAAAGTAAATGACAAAAAAACCCCTACGCATGTTAACTCACGCTAATGTTAAATTTGCGTGAGTTAACTCACGCCGTGAAAAAATCACATTGAATCCCAACGTGAGTTAACTCACGTTGGTTTCTTTCATTAGTAGTAGTAGTACATTTATTCATAGTAGGCACCGCATGATTGAAATCATTTGATAAAATCATGTCATGGTTAGTGGGCAACAGCAAGAACACGCATACCAATAGGAAATCATTCGATGTTTGTCATAACAATATATACTTCTATTCGGCCATACACTTTATCAAAATCCATTTAAGACAGTAACATATATAAGATGTAAACCTACCCCTCTAGCACAGACAGAAGACACTGATTGCAAGACTGAATCATGTAAGAGAATTAACGGATTCAAACTGTTAATCTAATTGTGTCGCTTACTGCAATATCACTGTCTTATATTTGTTGTCCACTAGCAATGAAAACCAACGTGAGTTAACCAACGTGAGTTAACTCACGTTGAGATTTCAATGTGATTTTTGCAGAATTATAACTAGCGTGAGTTAACTCACGCAGGGGCAATATGAACATTTACTTTGGGAATGAGCAAATCTATTTGGGTAAAGAGCAGAATTCAAGGTCTTTCATAGTGGGGTCAGAAAAAATAAAATAAACATGTACTCCATTGTGAGTATAATAAAACAAGTTTTACTTGAAACTAGAGAGAAGTTAATCGCTAACCATTTTTTCTTCTTCTGAATGTTAACTTCCGATTTGAGTTATTGGTTATGTATGCGAGTTCCACCTTCCTTCTGCCCATAGTAGCGATGACTAAAAAAAACCAAAAAAAAAAAGAAATTTTGGAATGATGTTTGTGATTTTCTCATTACTCCGGTTATTATGTTTAAATAGGCAAAATTTCCGTCACTAAAAACATTAATATTAAAAAAAAAAGTTATGAACAATGTTTTACCAAAAATATTAAAAAAAAATTATGAATAGTAATTGATTACGATATTTCATACATTAATTTTAATAAATATAATATGTACTTTCTAGGTCCCCATTTTACATTACAAAGCCTAATTTTTTTATTAAAAGAAGTTAATTAATTGTATGGTCATTATATAATATGTACTTTCTAGGTCCCCAATTATAGACATTTTTTTTGCATATGTCTTTGTCCCTTCTTTTAAAATATGTCAAACTAATCCACCGAAATTGCCTTCAGAGATAATCGAATCTCACACCTTAAGCGAAGCGCAATTCAAACTCCTAAGTCAACACCGCCAAACAACCTAAATGATTTTATTTCTTTGTCCCTTAATATAAGATATTTTACAAACTTTCGTATGCATTAATTATTTATTTATAAAATACTTATATTTATTTTACAATATGGAAACTTAATTTTTTTTTCTCTTTGTCTTAGAATATCATTAACTGTAGAGACAATTATGGAAAATTAACACATTTTCCTATACAAATTTATTACTATAACTAATTGTTTTTAAACATGTCTATGACTTTTGTTAGAGTTTTCTTTAGACGTGACAATGGGATAGGGTAAGCTTTAGGGCTGAGCATGAGAACCGAACCCGCCCAAAACCCGCCCAAACCGCTACTCATATTAATTAAACGGGTGGGCCGGGTCGGTTGTCGGGTTCAAAAATGGTCAAAAACGAGTATGTGCAGTTACCAACGGTCGGTTGCGGTTCCAGATTTAATAACC
>Ga0315913_1002428_pt1 | contig 21836 bp, 13 predicted proteins | sample MpolsnodulesMG_FD_207736 | JGI IMG/M metagenome (GOLD analysis project Ga0315913, IMG submission 207736) | Medicago polymorpha root nodule microbial communities from Los Angeles, California, United States - small nodules | ecosystem: Host-associated > Plants > Roots > Nodule | place: USA... | reverse complement strand
GTCATTAACTAGACCCTAAAAGTAATTATGAATTAATCTAGAAATACCAGACCAAACACCAAATTAATAATCAAAAAGAACATTGAACATCAAGATATTACCTCATAAAGTCCACGATTAGCAAACAAGTTGTAGAATTGGATGCCATAATTATCTGTTTGTACAGCCACTAAACCAGAAGAGCGGTCAAAGGCTGCTTGGCTAGAAATACTTTCACATATTTCTTGAGAAGACAAAGGAGGCTGGAAAAAACGAATTTCAGGTTCTTATCAAACCTTCAACAAATACATTTCTTATGCATGTTATCAAAACAAACATGTAAGGTATAGATAAATAAAAATCAGTTTTCCCATTGTTCTTGCAAGATCAAGTTTGCATGCCTAATTAAGTAGAAAATTTATAATGATGATCAATAGACATTTGAGACTTTAAAATTGTAAGACTAATCAATGATATGTCATGCCAAATATATTTTAAGACACTGATGACCGATCCCAGAAACAATATTATGAATAGACCAAATAAAGGAACTAACCTTGATCCCTGAAATAGACCTCATTATCTCCATAGAAGAGATCTTTAATATATGAATTTGGTTATCTGCACAAGATATCTGCAGACCCTTGATTAGTTTAAAACATTATAAAGAGCTAGTTTGCTGTTGGGACATACCCACAGACTAACAATCATATATTCGACTACATAAAGGTAACCCTCACCGAGGCAAATGAAGGATCTGGAGAATCTATGAAATACCGAAGCGGAGATCCAATTCTTGGTAAAAATTTCTTCTTTCCGGTGTCTAGCTGCCAAAGCACGAGAACTCCTTCCTTCCCACCTATTATAAAATGATGGCACAAACAAACTTTATATTTGAAAAGCCAATAATTTTCTGCTCAAAAAAGGATAAGACAGTTAAACCACCATCAACTTTCTCTTATATTCATTTAGCACAACTGCTTTTTGAAAGACTCGGTTACCGCTAAGAGTTTAAGATATACACATTATTCAAAACAGTTTGAATGGTTACTTGAAACCCTAAAGACATCTACCAAGTAAATAATTAATGAAATCCTAATTGGAGCAAATATTGTTGCATATGAGCCATCAAATAATATAGGATATGCCGCCTCTAATACATGTGACACAGGAAGTTAAAGTCCATACAAGATAACTGGAAAAAATTTCAAACCAAACAGAAGAATAATTACAAAACAGCCTAGTTCTAGCTCCGCGGACAATCATTGCCCAGTTCAATTGTTTTTTATAATAATTCCAGGCGTATGGTTTACCTGAATACAAATAGACTCCATCTGAAGAGAAGGATAAAAGATTCACTGCATCAGAGTGCCAATGCCATGTAGAACATGATTCGGCATCATCATTTTGCCTTACCCCAGGCTTACATTCCTCATCAGTCATTGATGTTCTGTTCAACAGTGCATCATTCTCCTGAAAGTTCTTAGCACCAAATCCTCTAAAAACTAAAATTCTTCCAGTTACATCGCCTGCAGCTACAATCCTCTCAGTTGGATGGAATGCAAGAACGGAAAAGGTTTTTGTATGATGCAGGGCAATCTTCTTTGAGACAGCAGAATTAGAGTCCACTTTAGGAACTTTCCATATATGAAGTGTGCGTTTTTCCTTTATGCCCAGAAATTTCCCACAGGGACTAACGATCAAAGGGTGAGGCTTTTTAGTCTGAAAAAAACATTCATACACTTCACAACAATCATACATAATATTTTAATCATATTCTCATAAATGTTGACAACTTAATAGGATCAAAAGTAAGATTATGTTTGTTTCGGCTTTTTGATTAGCCAAAATTGATCCTAGAGGTGTAAACTTGATTTTGATATGCTTGGTTGATCTCAAGTAGGAATTGATTCTAACTTGGAGCTAGAATTTTGGAACTTCTCATTCTTGAATTGATTTTTAATCTCACTTTTACATGATGTATCTAAACATAATCGCTTTACTGTCAACTAACCAAAATCAATTTTACATGAACAATTCACTCAAAATCAACCTTTTGTCACCGCAAAACCAAACATACACTCAAATTCATTGTTTAACTTACTTTTACATAAATGTAACCAAACATACACCACTTTCAAACAAAATCAATTCATTCAAAATCAAGCTTTGTCACAGCAGAACCATACACACACTAATTCAAATAACTTGGAAGTACAAGAAACATTATTAATATAAGTACATAAACCTCACATTATACAATCATTCATAACCTCCACAACCACAATAAAACCTAAAAAAAAAAGTAGAAAATAGTTATACCTCTTTCAATGTAATAGTGGAAAGCTTGTGAAAATCTGTCAAATTACACTTCCTAATCTGTGCAGAACAAAGTTTAGGTCTATTATCTTTCTCATTTTCAGTTTGCATACACACATACGCAAAATGCTTCTTTTCACCAATTTCTTCTTGCGGTGACAATAACGAAGGTATCACCTACAATATTCATTCATGATAAAAATTAATGATAAAATAAATTAAAAATAAAAATAAGAAAATGGTTAGAGAGAGAGAGAGAGAGAGTACCATGGAGAAAATGGGAAGTTTTAGGTCAATTATTTTGATGCAATTGAGAAGGGAGAAATCCCAATGGCGAATGGTGCCGTCGAGGGAAGAGGTCCAACAGTAGGTAACAATGTTGGAACCGGGGACAACGATGACGGAGGTGACTGTATCGGTGTGGCCGTCAAGGGATGAAACTTGTAAGGCAGTGGTTGTGGAGAAGATAGCGACGGAGTTGCCGGAACCGACTAAAAGACGGTCGCCGGAGTTGGAGAAAGATGGAGGACATGAGACGTAGCTTTGTCCTCCCTTCATCGTTGGTTGCTCAGTGAAACGAAACGCAGCGTTTTGTAGCTCGGAACTGGAAAAAGAGAAGAAGAATGGAGGCGCTTAGTAGTCGTCAAGCACTGAAGCATATAAGGGTTTGGGCTCTTACGCCACTTTTTTCTTTACCAGATATATATTTTTTCACACAATGTTATGTTACTTACACCTCAACAATTTCATTCCCACACCTCCTTTAAAAAAAATTACAATTTTACATTCCATTCAATAAAATCAAAGAAGATTAAACATGTCAGATTAAATCTCATTTAAAAAAACCAACAAATAAGATTGAACTTATAACTTAATTTATGCACATGTTTTTTCATTATTATGAAACTATTTTTTTCATACTGTAACTCGATTGATTGAAATTGAACAATAACTTAGAGATTTCGTCAATTTAATTTGTGGTCCAATTTTTTAAGCATTAATATTTAAAATTCTCCTCAAATCTCACATTTTACTCTGTTCATTTTGGCATCTTCGTTTTTTTTTTTTTGTTGAGCAATTTGGCATTTTCGTTTATTATTACCAAACATTATTTAATTTCATTATCTCATTTTATCCAGAGAGATTAGTGAGATGCATAGTATTTTTCTTGAAGGAATTGCTAATGAGATTTTTTTTTAGGGAAAGAATTGCTAATGAGATACATAGTATTATAATTGATTTAATTATTTTTAGAATATTTTAAAACGTGTTTTAGGTCATACTTAGGCGCTGTTTCTTCTTTTTAATAAACATCACTGTTGAGACATCTCATTTCATAGACTTTGACATTGACATGGAATAAAATCTACGATCACATGGTTAAAAGGCTTACTTATCTTTCAACTATATCACACAATATATTAATTATATACATTATTGTTTTTTTAGCAAAATACTTTACTTTTAAATCTTATGAAATTATACAAAAATTAAAACTCCAAGCCGTAAAAAGACGGAACTAGAATTCAAGAGGTTTTTACGGAACTAGAATTCAAGAGGTTTCGGATTCAAACTCCGCTAGTGGTCTTGGAGAGATATAAATATAAATAATTTTGTAAGTGTTCTACCTTGCACTATAACACCATCCCCTCACCTTAAAAGTTAGAAAGCTCGTTTTCTTTTCGTTTTTTAGAATAAAGGTTAAGTGAATCGGATCATGTGACACCAAAGTCGCTGCACGCTCAAAACTCAAAGATCATTAACAGAAATTTACAAATTATTTACCAACAAGATCCTTACAATGCCTTGGAAATTTTGTCATTCAATTCTCATAAGTTTCTAAATTGATGTGTTTTAACAACAATTAGTCAACGATACCCTTATCTTATGTCCCGTTGCAATTACCTCTTGACATGAAGTGGTGAAACAACTACTTAACCACCAGTCTGCTCTGTCAAAATTTAAACCTACCAGTCACCGTTAATTTTTAATTCTGAATTAATGCTAGTGGAACCCAAGACAAACTTATCCCCTCATTATTATGAGTTTCAATCCAAATATAGCATTGCTGTACTGAAAACTTATGAGGCCACCAATTTATTTATTTTTCTGCAATTTGATAGGTAAATACTCTTGTTGTCAGATGATGATGATCCAAATCAGACCCTTAGATATTCTCCTATGTTATTATAGTAATAGTAATTCATAAGCCATACAAAATGTTTTGAAGATAACGTTGTCATCATGAGAATGCAACTATCAATATTTTTCCTTAACCAAATACGAATACAAAAACAGCTCCAAGGAAGGAAAACTAAAACACTACCGAAACCACAAATACAATACAAGAACAAAACATTAAATCGGAAGATCAATGGTTGTAGATCAAATAACTCTTGAACATATCAGAGAATTTTTTTCTACTCCATTTGTAAATACGAAGGTATAAATATACTCAAAGCAAGAGTCTTCACATCTCACTTTTAATTGAATCCTGCATAACGATACCAATTGCCATGTTAAATGAACTCATACATTTCAAAGATAATATGTATTGCAAAGCAAAGGTAATATTACCACCAGCATTAGGCAAATCAAACACTCTGTACTTTGCTTGATATTTCTTTCACTTTTTGGTCTCCCTTTTCCTACAATCAAATCAAAATTTATAATAAATAAAAGTAATACACACCATAATCTATATGTATGTGCATATGACCCTTAGAACAAAAACAACTATTCAAATTTCTAGATGACCAAGTTTCCATATCATTGTCAATTGCACAAGACCAGTTATTATACATTGCTATAGAAAACTGATTGAGTAGTGCGTAGAAAAGTTGTGAGAAGATTTCATAATGGAATCCGAATCCATGATTAATTGGTGTCAAAAAGGACCTAAGTGCTTAGAAGTAACCATAAAAAATAATTGTCGCCGTCACACTCCTTTTCATCTACTAACATTTATCAGACTCCAATTTGTCCTTCACTAATCCTTGTCATCTCTCTTGTTGTTAAAGATGAATTTGGACTACACAGAACTCATAGCCAAAAAAAAAAATATGATAATGATCACTAACTTGATTTTAAAGAACCAAGGGAATGGCCCTTAATTCACATTTCACAAGTTATTCAGCTTTAAGTCGTAGCTTTTTGGGTAACTTACACATAAAGCATGTGGCCTAAGGGAAGTCTTAACTTAAAAGGCTTACTTAGATCATCATGACCACCCATGATAAATTAGTAACTCTGCAACACAGGCACCACACTGTCAAATTTTTAGATTAGGCTCGATGGAACTCCATTTTGAAAAACAATATGCCAAAATATGACTTAAAACATGTTTGTGAGAGCCTATGCAAACAACTTATGACATGTCTATAAATTGTTTTCAGCATATTTTCACAAGTTCATCATAGCTTATGAAAATAGTTTATAGCACGTATGAAAACAGATCGACTTTATTTTATCTTTTGTTATAGAAATAGCTTATACATAAGCATGCATATGATAAGCGTTTAATTAAGTTGTTTATCCAAACAATACCAGATGTCAATGACAAGTCAGTGTAAAACTTGTACATAATCCTAATCCTCTCTTACGCTGGAACATAGCTAAACTCTAATAATCCCAACTTCAATGATTAGACAAAATTTTAATTCTTGCCAACAACAAGGACAGAACTTATATCTTCTTTTAAACCAGTTAAATGTTCTTTATGAATTGTACAACTGTTCAAGCAATGCAGCATAGTGAAACATACACTCTGAAAGGCTAAAAAACAGTCAAACACAAGATATATCAGCATAACAATAGAAATCAGACGAAATCACATCAACACATTTACAAGTTAATCCAATTGTATAAGCATATTAAACACCATCCTTATTCTTGTGTTAATTAGATATCGAATTAATATCTCACCGTTCCCTTGGTTTCATAATAATCATCAAGAGCCCATTGATACTTTGACTGATTCAACCCAAACCAACGAGCCAAATGGTCATCCAAACTTGAGTGAGCTGTAAAACCAACCATTTAATTTAATTAGCAAAATAAACAACATAATTAATCAAAGTACCCCAATTAAAAATCAATAAAAAAAAAAAAATCCCAACAAACTAAATCATGCATTAAAATAATTGCTAGGCGTATTTAGTTAATCAAACAAAAATAATTCTAAAAATAGAAAAAGATGACTCACTCACACTTTTCAACAACTCATTTCAAAATTCAAATAATCTAAACTACGAAGTAGTGAGAAAGAGTAAAGCAATTACCAGTTTGAACCTTGTTAACAGCGTTCTGGAAAAAACCCAAAACAGAAGCATCGGAGGAGGAAAGGGTTTTGGAAGAAGGAAGAGGGGTATGAATCTGAGGTGGAGGAGGAGCGATCTTAGCATTGATGATGGGTTTAGGAGAATGAAGAGCAACCGGGTCAGAAGAAGAGGGTTTAGGTGTTGATGGCGGCGTCATGAAAACAGTGTAAGGTCCGATTTTGCCTATCACAGGTGGCGGCGGTGTAGATTCACCGTTGAGAGACATTGCCGGAGAATCAGAGAAACTTCGTAGGGATTTGGTCGGAAAATGAGAAGAACAAGAACGAACCAACCAACCAACCAAAGCACAGTTGAAGTGTGAAGAGGAGTAGATTTAGTTTGTGTTTGTGTTGGTTGTTGTACTTTAGTTGTTTCCCATTCTTTTCTTTCTCCAAACTCCACTTCTTTTATTTACTGCCCTTTTATTAAAGCTTTTTACTTTTCTCTTTTTGTAAAGGAATCCACATTTATAAATTACTACAAAAAAATTCTTCCATTACTTTCCAATTTTAGTCAGATATGTACTACCTTTCTTTCATTTTTCACATTTTAGAGGAAAAATACTACTAGTACAATTTTGTTTTAGTGATTTTGCTTTGCTTGAATTATTTAAGTATGAGGAAAATTGTTTAACCACATTTCTAATGCAATTTATTTAAGATTTTATTTTATTTTTTTTAAGATTAAAAGATTTAAAATGAGCCACAAAGAAATTTTCGTCAAAGTAATATCTAATTTTTTTTTTAAGGGAAAAAGGCAATCTACTACAATAGTTAAGACTTATGATTTCAACCCCATCTTCCTTTCTTATGGTTCATGACAGATTTTTCACATTTCTTTGGATACCATCACTGCCCATTTCTTTGAATACTTATGATTCAGGACAGATTTTTTCCATTAAGAGAGTTGGAATGTTGTGTTGGTTGTGTGCTCTAGTTGTTTCCCGTTCCTTTCTTTCTTTTAACTCCACTTTTATTTAGTGTCTTTTATTAAAGCTTTTTACTTTTCTTTTTGGCTTAAATAGTTAATTTGTTTAGTTCACGTGTTTTTGTCTTTCGTTCCGGTATTTTTTTTTTGTTGCAAAAGAAACCTTGTAAGTTTTAAACTTTTTGACATTGGTTATTGTCGTTATCATCTGGTACAAAAAACACACATGTGGCTAGCGGAGGTTGACGTTGCAACCTGTGATGTATTGATATTTGGGTATGTATCTATCCATATAACCAATCACTAGGTTTAAATGACCAAGTTCAAAAACGAAAATTATTAATGGGACTAAACTAAGAAAAAAGTAGTCATAGTAAAAAAAAATCAAATTAAAAACACATTTCTCTTCCATCTTCCTCATCCTTGAAATCACCCGATTAAACACTCTGAAATCCTTGAGATCAATATTGTGTCCCCTTAAAAACGCATTTCTCTTCCATCTTCTTCAAAACATTGCGACAACAGTTAAACCTCATAAAAACAATGTTGTGTATCCTTAAACAAAAAACAATGTCATGTATCCTTAAGCTTTGTTTGCGAGTTTGGAGAGGGGAAGAGAAGGCTTTGAGGGGTGGGAAATGGAGAAATCTTTCAAAAAATTTAAAAGAGTAGTTTTGTAGATAATGATAAATTAATGTATACGATTACTATATTTTTAATTTTAAAAATAATATAACAACATAACTTAAATTTAAAGAATTCATATAAACCCTCTAAAACCCCTGAAACCCTCCTCCAATACAATTTTTATTTCCCCCAAACGAGGAGGGTTTAGTGTTATGAAGAAAAGATAACCCCCAAAGCACTCCCCTCTCATTTTCCTCTAATTCTTCCACTTACTCGTTCTTTTTTTCTCAAGTCTTCCTCTCCCTTCCCCTTCAAACTCACAAACATAGCCTTAAACAATTAGGACTTGTTTGGAGGTCACGTATGAAGAAATCAAGTCTTGCTTGATTATGGTCTCAAATAAAAGATGTTTGGACAACAAAGATGAAAAAAAAATCAAAGAAAAAAAATAGTCATGTTATTTAATTCATTTGTTTTCATTTGTGTATGCGCTCAAATATTTTTGATTTAAAATTGTGTTCAAATAATTCTCCTATTACATGATAGCAATATGATATAGTTTATTAAAAATCTAATATGATATGTACGATATAATCATTTATCATGTAGTTAAAAATTCTAATAACCCACCTTCCCTCCCTTCCAAAAAAATCATAATATGGGGGACAAAAAATGCCTATATATCTTGTCCCCTCCCCTCCTGAAATATTTGAACAAAGAATGTTCATTTAGAATATTCCTCCACCTTAAAAAATTCCCATCCAAACATACCTTAAGAATGTTCTTTTTTATCTCTTTCGTAATAAAAATTAATTTTTCATTCCCTAAACAAGACAACAAGATGGAAATAATTTATAATTTTTGTTAAAAAAACAAAATTACACTTTTAATTATTTAACTTAATTTCAGATAATAATTTGATCATTTATCTTTTTTTATTTCATTTTTGTCATTTTGGTTCATATGCATATGAAATTTTAAGTTTCAAATCTATGATTTTCTTTTCTTATGACCAATCAATATTTAAATATATGGTCTTTCATCTATGCTTTCATGCGAATCCTATATTTAAATTTTGAAAATGCACGTAAATAGACAAAATAGAAATGAAAAATAGATTAAAAAAACGGTTACTTGAAATTGAAATTAAGTTAAGGAAAATTATAAACGTAAATTATGTGCTTAATTTATGAAAAGAAATTATAGATTTAAATTACGTGGTTAGCTTTTCTTCAGATGAAAAGAGTAGTGATATATGTAAAACTATTTGGGACAACTTTCACGACAACTTTCACTTTCTTTCTTCTCATTGGTTCAAAACAATAGAAAGAGAAAAAGAAAGAGAGAGAATAAAAATATAATGTGAGTATGAGAAAAAAGTTATCAAAAAATTGTAATAAAGTGGCTGTACAAATACCATTCCTCGGATGAAAATGAATGCAAGGTTGTCCAAAATTGTGGTAACCAATTGAAACACTAGTACCGTACTATCAAAACAAATGACACTTCCTTTATCACATTCATTCACAACCTTATGTATATCCAACCATCAAATCGTCACTTCATCATGGTGGTTGCACCGTACCAGAAACTGCTTTCAATCACAACCAGTTAAGAAAACCCATTTTTGTCGAAAGAAGAAAAATCAAGAAAACACACCGTTTTCAGCATACTTCACGAGTGACCCAAACTCAAAGTTATAAGAGCATCCACATCCATACCATTCATATGAATAGTATAAATGTATCACTTCACATTTTTCAATTATTTAAACTATTCAATTACATTTTTTAAATATTCATACAACTCTAAAACTCTAAAATTGGTCCTACTAAATCCACAATAATCGATCATAATGTGACAAATATATGTTATCTGTACTTTATATATATTTTTTATTCTAAACCATCGCAGCATTGCGGTGGAACGGTGGCAAAGTTTTGGTTCCCTTTCAAATCCAAATATCCACATGTTTCTGACACAGTGGATGTTGGATTAGTAAAGATACGACTGATAATTATGCTCTAAGATCATCTTCAATGAGAGATCTTTTAGTTAACAAAGAACCTCAGCCGATTAAAGGACCCCGTTGAAGAAAGAAAAAAGTGGATATCTATTAGGTATCGACAATTATATAAGATTTCTCTTTTAAATAACGAACGGATTTCATGATTAAAATAAGAAATAAAATAGATAAAAATCAGTCTCGTCATCTTAAGATTATGTGATTCTTTCTATTTTCAATTTCTTTTTATTTATTTTTTAAATGCATATGTTAAGAACAAATTATTGGACCTATTTAACAAATTTATTTAATTTAGTAGTACCATTAAAGTCATTGCGTCTTTAATAAATATTTTTATTTAAAATTATAAATAAGTAACGTATACACGTAATACTCATTTAAATACTCTTTTTAGTTTACTAACATCGTGGATGTCAATGGCCAAACCCCTCAAAAGAAAACGAAAAAACTCTTTAAGAAGAAAACCAACAAATGTTATGATTGTTTTTTATGATTGTAAAATCATTTATCAAAACCATAAGCATCATGATTTCAAATGAATATATTTTTTTTAGGGAAAACACACACACACATATATTTGAAATTTTAGTTTTCGACCCAGAAATTAATTAATTTGAAAGATCAATTTTACTAAGATCAAAATTATGTGTGAACTAACCGATATAAATTAGTATAGAATCTGAAACTTTAAAAGAAACACTCAAAGATTCCAAACTTAAACCACTATCACCAAACACAAACAAGTTATTTTAAATGTATTAAATGCACACGAGAGAGACCATGTGTGCAATCACATATTTGTGTTTATGCTAGCACCTAACAAACATTACATTTCTCCAACCAAGCACTCCACGCAAAGTTATTAAACTTGACCAACAAATTATCCATCAACCACTAATGGTACTAAGTAAGAATTGCTCAATGATATATAGTGGTGCTCAATAATACATAAATGGAAAGAATTAAAAGGAAAATAAACTAGTCACATCCTTTTTTATTAAACTTGACCAACAAATTATCCATCAACCACTATATATCATTGGTGCTCTAGCTCTCAATTTTCCCCTCAACTCTTTTGTTTGGTATAACTTTATTTCTGATTGTATCGGGGAGTAGGAATAGGATGGGATTACTTAATTATAGGTTTGTGAATTTATGAAAAAGGTTTTGGCTCAGTCCCCCTTTTCTTTCTTGTACTTTCTTTTTTTATTTCAATGAACTTTGAATGATCTTTCTGCATCATTCTCTTTTGCCTAAAAAACAATGCTTGAATTACAACTCTATCCCTTAATAATTAAATATGCACTACATTTTAATCTATTTTAACATAAATAAATATTTTTATGATATATGCTAATTTTGAACCACCATTTAAGAAAAATAAATTCATTACTTTATAGTTTAAATGTCAACAACGATTAAATTTAAATATTTTACTATTGATTTTATAATTTAGAGTATAAAATTAACTTTTAAATAACCATGCTTTATTATCTTTAGTAATTTTTCACATATTTTAATTTTATTTTGCGTTGTTTCATATTCTATAATAGGGTTTAAAACTACATGTCATTGAAATTGTGAGCAAAAAATATTTATTCAAATTTTGATTATATTTAAATAGACCCGCAATACTATTTTTTTCCGAAGTTTGTTAGATTACATTTTTTGCTAGATTATTTGAAATATAAAATAATATTGAGGGGGTAGAGTGTAGATTTTAACATAAGAGGGGAGAAAAATGTAATTCAAGTTTCTCTTAGGGGAGGGGAGTGAAAAGTTTTCTAACATGTTTTGAATAAGAGGGAGGGGGTGTATATTTTAGCATAAGAGGGGAGATGAGTGTAATTCAAGCATCTTTGATGAGAGGAGTGTGTAGTTACTCTAACACAAACTTGCAAAAAGACGGGCACTCACATGTCCGTCTTGCCGCTCTTTTTATTGTGCCAACGTCTAAATATAATAAACGATGTTTTTTTTATGAAATTTTAATTTTGATTAAAAGTAAAAATATAATTGTTTTTTACTTTCAAATTATAACAAATCAAACTAATCATGATTATCTATTTCAATGAAACCAACAATATAACAAAAACATATAATCTAAATTCTTATTTGTTTAATGACACCAACAACAATCTTTATTTCTTTATTATAGAAAAAGTTGTTGTTTAAGGGTATAATTGGTATAATGAAAAAATAAATATATATATGTTCATCTAGTTTGTTACACTTTTTAAATAATAAAGGAAAAAACTGAACATATGTATTTGTTACATTTTTATTTTAATACTTAAAATTAATCTTATCTATCTGTTACATGTGTTATTTGTATTGAAAATTGATGGTATTTTTGGAAGGAAAAATTCAACCCAAAAATGCTGAAAGAGGTAGTTTTTTTTATACTAGCGAAAAGATCGACACTCACATGCCCGTCTTTCCGCTCTTTTTATTGCGCTAACGTTTGAAAATTATAAACGGTGTATTTTTTATGAAATTTTGATTTTGATTAAAACTTAAAAAAATATAAATGTTTGTTGCTTTCAAGTTATAAAAAATCAAACTAATCATTATTATCTATTTCAACGACACCGACAATAATACAATATAACAAAAAAAAAATCTAAATTGTTTTTTTACTACACCAACAACAATTTTATTATAGAAAAAGTTGTTTAAGGGTATAATTGAAATGATAAAAAAGTAAGTATAAATATACTCATCTAGTTTGTTATACTTTTTAAATGATAAAGGAAAAAAAACAAAAAAAAATAAAATTCATATCATGTTTGTGACATTTGTTTTAATATTTAAATTTATTCTTATCTATTTGTTACATGCATTATTTGTATTAAAATTTGAGGGTGTTTTTTAAAAGAAAAAATCCAACCCAAAAGTGTTAAAAATGTAATTTTCTTTATGTATAAATAAATGAGTTTTTCCTAGAAGACACATTTTATGAATGTGTCTTTTAGCAAGTTATTCTATGAGTGTTTGTTAAAAGACACCAACTAATTTTGATGAAGGTGTCGTTTTACTAAAGTTATAACTAAAAAGTGAAAATCACATCTTGAGGTGTTGGTTGTTAAAAGACACCTTCATTACATGCAATATATTTATTAAAAATTGAGGGTATTTTTTTAAAAGAAAAAATCAAGCCCAAAGTGTTGAAAATGACAATTTTCTTTATGTATAAATAAACGAGTGTTGCTAGAAGACATCTTCATGAATGCTTTTAGCAAAACCTTAATACAGTGTATAGTGCAGATGATAAGTAAACACAGGTTTTTAGACAAATACTGGACACCACAGGCAATTGAGTAATTTTGGAATTAAAAGACAGGGACAATTTTGTCATTCCATTCCCATCCTTCTCTTCTTCCCTGTTCTCTGCGAGACTGCGACCCCTCTCTTCTTCTTCCACCACCACCGGAACTTCTTCCTCACCCTTCTTCTTCCCGTTTTCGGCCAAATACTCACCGCTCTTCAGATCTGTACTCTTTAACCACTTTCACACCGCCGGAGCAATCGGGATCGAAGTTTATTGGTTCTCCCACACCTTCACGCCGCCGGTGAGTAACAGAGAAAGAGGAAGGGAAAAAAAAGGTATTAGTGAACAGTGAAATACGGTATATGGTGTCGTATTTGTGTCTGTTTGTTTATGATTCCTGGACATGTTAATTACGGTGCTAAAAAGAGAAGAAAAGTGGTTATATAAAGAAGTGAGGAGGTAACAGAGGCAAAAGAGTGAACGATACGATGCCGATGCATGTACTACTCACGAGCACGAGGTATAGCAGGCAGCAACAATAATACATTACATGTTAGTGGAGAATTATTATTATTATTATTTGACACCTGTTTCTACAGCTTGGCTTTTAGTACTTTTTTTTTGTCCTTTACTTCAATTAATCGAAACACGACGATGTGTTACTGAAAAAAATTGACATTTGTTTTTGGTAATTCGCAGGTGAAAAGAATTGCATGCCATTGCTTTCTTCTTTCAGTTTCGATGGATTCGTTGCTTGTTGGATCTTTTCCTCAGTCATACTCATATTCATTCACCACCACTGGTATCAACATCAACTCTTCTTCTTCTTCTTCTTCTTTCAGATTTCATTTTTTTTTAAAATATTATAAAATAATAAAATATCTGTGCCATTGCAAGTTGCAGGCGGGAATCTTTGGCGGAGTAAACGTTATGTCAACAATTACTATTCAATTCCAAGTATGACCCTTCAACGTTTTCAACTATTTCATTGCCACAGACCATTTAAGGCCTTGTTTGGATTCACTCATTTTATTGAACTTATTTACTCACATAAGTACTTGTGAGACTTTCCGAGACAATTTATAAAAACAACTTATTTTCAGTTTATCTACTTGATATAAACACTTGTGAGACTCTTCAGACTCAGATTGACCTATTTGAGCTTATTTACTGGCATAAGCCTCTTTGATTCTCACTTTCCAGAAGTTTGGAAGTTGATTGTAGAGTTCCTTCTCTGCAGATTTTTCCATGACTCTGACTCTGACTCATTTAAAACAAGGGTCTTTTTTCTTTTTTTCTACATGGTCTCTCATACTAACATTTGAAATTTGGTGCTCTAGGTTCTTGTGCATCAAAAGCTTCAAGGCACAAAAAAATTCAAAATGAGTATAATATTTTGAGGTTCTGGCAGCCAAGTTTAAATCAAGAATGCAATAGAAAATTTGCTGTGAAAGCGGCCCCTGAACAATCTTTTGAATCCGAACATCCTGCTTTTGATCCAAAAAACATTTTGGACACTGTTAAAAATTCCCTGGATGCTTTCTACAGATTTTCCAGGCCACACACGGTCATTGGCACTGTTAAGTTTACTTTTTTCTCCTCAGATTTACTCTGAACTAATCCTCAAATTTTATGGTCAATACTTAATATTATGGGGCTGACTATATCTGTGTTTGGACAGGCATTAAGCATAATTTCGGTGTCTCTCCTTGCAGTGGAGAAATTATCAGATATATCCCCACTATTTTTTACAGGTGTATTGGAGGTGAGACCCCAAATCCGTTATTTCTCTTTCAAGTTTAAATATCCTATTGCTCCCTTGGCTTGCCCCTAACTTCATAATTGTTTTTGTTTGTTTTATTTATGTTTCAGGCTGTAGTAGCTGCCCTGTTTATGAACATTTATATTGTTGGTTTGAATCAATTGTCCGATGTTGAAATAGACAAGGTATGAAACTTACTATTTGAATAAAACAATCTGGACCTCTAATAAATTAATTTCGTGCCTGTGGGATTCTGAAACTTTCCAGTATAAAAAATATGATGCAGTCAGAAATGCTCTCTAGTTAATCCAAAGTCGGATATTTAGAAACATATGCATGCAAGTGTATTCACTTATGTGCAAAAATTTGATCAGTTTATATGATTTTGACAACTAAACTCTGGTTTATATATTCATTTATCAAGCTTCTCGAATTTTTGCAGTCTCTGATATGTGGTCTAGAAAACACACATCCTTTTACATCTTACATATTATTCCGAGGAACTATCATATGGTTTGTGTTATTATTGATCTGTGCTGCATGTTTTTACTACAGATAAACAAACCATATCTTCCATTGGCATCCGGAGAATATTCCTTTGCAACTGGTGCCATTATTGTTGTATCTTCTTCAATTCTGGTGCCATACAGATTCATCCCATTTTTCACTGATATTTTACAAGATGAGCTATACTGACAGAGTAGAAGATGACTTACTATTTTATTCTCTTTTACAGAGTTTTTGGCTTGCCTGGATTGTAGGTTCATGGCCATTGTTTTGGGCTCTTTTCATCAGTTTTGTGCTAGGGACGGCTTATTCCATCAACGTGAGTTCTTTTGTCTGCATCTAAATTTCCTTTCTCCTTTCACATTTTTAATGCATTATTATGTAAAGATTATGATACAAAGTCTTACTTTTTAAAATCTACATGAACAGTGTCATAATTGTTAAGGATTCGGCACAATGCTTGCTTTGCCAAATATCATGGTGATATATGTCAAATAACATCCATTTCTTTAACTTTTCCTTGTAGAGAAAAACTATTTCAATTAAATGTGGGATGCGGGAGTTGATATTAACAATAGAATGTTCATCTTAAAAAGAGATTCATATTTTAGTAATAGCACTATTAGCTCAAGTCGTAAATTCTAAATTGATTAATAGGACATAGATTTGTTCAAATAAAAAATTTAATTGCATTTTTACTGGTTATTGAACACTACTCAAGATATTGGCACATGTTCTATCTGATAAAGATTTTACTCTACCCATGTTTGAGCTTGCAGGCAGACAAATATCATGTTTTTAATGTCTGTCGTGAACTAACAATCCCAAACGTTTAAGTTACTAGGCGAAGACACAAGAATGACTTTATATTACTTCTCTAACATGCTCCTTCACTCGTGAATGCCCTCTAGGCTTGTAGCACAGCCAATACACACATTCACTTATATTGTGTTGAAATTAAACTTTTTTATCAGAAGGGGAGGCAAGGGTTATACTCTATCACTTGGTCATAAAGGCTCTTATATCGTGCTATAAACCAACTATCCCAAAAGCTTAATTGATCAGGTGGAGACAAGCATGGTTTTGCAATACATCTCTAAGCAGACATTCACAAAGAAAGCCACATTTTGAAGAGTTATTTGATGATGGTCATTGCAGAATTTTATAACCTTTTGTCTTTTGAAAATTTTCAGGTGCCCCTGTTGAGATGGAAGAGATTTGCAGTGCTCGCTGCTATGTGCATTCTTTCCGTTCGTGCAGTTATAGTTCAACTAGCATTTTTCCTTCACATGCAGGTTTTATACAATAGCTTATTGTGCTTTTTGGAGGCTTCTAGCTCTAGATGAACATGCATTAACTTTTATGCTTGTAACAATAACAAATCTTTATCCCAAATTTTTTGGACTGGTTTCCTTCAATTAATGACCAACTATTTGAAACCACCATCTATAGATTAACATATTTTCGCCATTTAGTCCTCAAAAGGCCTTTATTCTGTGATAAGTAATAACCTTTTCAACAGTATTAATTAAAGCGAAAGAGATGAAAGGGGATTTTTTTTAAAGGAACAGATGCATTTTAATTTTTAACAATGATATTATTGGAAGCATGGTGTCTGACTAACTAGTATGGGATAATTTTCCATCCACCAAATCTATGTTTGAATTTTGATATTTTCGGTTTCTAATTCATGTAATGATGCCAGACTTTTGTGTACAAGAGGCCAATTATCTTTTCAAGACCATTGATCTTTGCAACTGCATTCATGAGCTTCTTCTCTGTAGTTATAGCATTGTTCAAGGTAAATGCTTCTAGATTCTTTTTTTATGCAATTGTTCTCAACATGAAATTTTTGATTCAATATGTGTACTTAATACAAACCTTTGTACTGAATTTATATAGGATATACCCGACATTGAAGGAGATAAAATATTTGGCATTCAATCTTTTTCAGTACGTTTAGGTCAGAAGCGGGTATGTTCTTCAAATGCAACTTCTCAACATCGTTCCCTTTTTTATCCCATGGTTGTCGCTAACTAATCTCTGACAGGTATTTTGGATTTGTGTTACCCTTCTTGAATTGGCTTATGGAGTCTCCCTTGTAGTTGGAGCAACATCTTCTTGCCTATGGAGTAAAATTGTTACGGTAATATGCTTGTTACATACACATATATACTGTGTTTGCACTTTGCAGGTCTGATGTATCTTTTAGAGTAATTTAGATTACATCTTGGCATTGATTTTTCTACTCCTTATTATATATAAAAATACATCATGATTTGTTTTTTTCATAAAAAAAGAAGAAGAAAGAAATAGAAGTCTACTATTACATCATAAGTTTATTATCTTTTGTGGCACATCATTATCTATAACAATCTATAAAGGTAATAAACCCTTTGAGGTTGGGTTTTACCTTTCCAATTTTACCCCTTAATTTAAAATAGTCAACAACAATAGGAGAAACAGTCAACAACAATAGAAACAATATTTGAACAGTATGTAAAAACCTTATTTTAATCTTATTGTAAAAAATATTTAATTCTCTTTCGATGTACAATTGAGTTTTATTCTTTATACCTGAAAGAATAAAACTATAATTTTCAAATAGTTCTAGACTAGCAAGTTCATCCACGGATTGACTTCCTTTTCATGCTGCAGTTTTATGGAATATTTGGTGGTTAATATCATCATTAGCACAGTTTCCTTCCTTCTCATGTTGCATTTTCTATAAATTGGTATTCTTTTTTTACAAATGTCTCCAAAAGTACCGAACTATTTTAACAATCCTTTTAGTTTGACACCACCAGTTTTCACGATCCCTTTAGTTTGATTCCACCCATCCGGTTATACTCACTCCAAAACATTCCCCGTCTAATGCAAAATTGTCCTGGAAAACTCTCCTACAAAATCAACTCCCCTGCACACTTGATTTTCATTGATTCTATCAAAGTTATAAATTTTAATGCAAAACTCAAAATGGGTAAAGGAAGGGTTTCGTTGAAGAAGGCATGAGTTCCACCATTGACGGCTGTTTCAGCCACTTTTCATCCTAAAACACAAGAATACTAGACTATCAAGGTTCAAAGAAGATAAAAGAGGGGCTGGTCATGCTAGCTTGATATGTTCTCAAAGAAGAGATCCACCACATATTGCGCAAAACCTTTCTTTTCATTTACGGTATCAGTTTTGCTATGTGTGATTGTTGGGGTAAGGCAACCTCCAAATCCCTAGCTTCCCCATCCGGATACAAAATTAGCATCATACCATCTCTGTTAATTTGGAAGAAGCAGCAGATGTCCTCCAGAAGGGGGGCTAATATGCATTTTTTAAAATATTATTCTTATATGAACCGTTTAATAAAATAATAATATTCCTAATGATCTTGTTCAAAAAATAATATACCTAATGATCAAAATTGATGGCTCATGGTGAACCACCCTCACCCTAGTTTTTAACTTTTGTTTATACTGCCTACTATGGAAATATTTCCCCAGTAATGCTGTTTCTGTTGCACAAAATATTCCAACTATATATAGTCTTGAATTATTTTACAGATTAGTTTTAAGTGAGTATGAACTTGTTCAAACTTTCCAGCAATTTTTAACTTTATTCTTTACCAATGTGTCAGAGTCTGGGACATGCCGTACTTGCGTCAATTCTTTTCAATCATGCCAAATCTGTAGATTTGAAAAGCAAAGCTTCCATAACATCCTTCTACATGTTTATCTGGAAGGTAATCACTCACTGTTTATCATTCTTTTTGGTAGGACCTGCTGTTTATCATTTGAGTTTTATTATCAATGCTGTTATTAACAAAATGGCTATCTGAATCTGACTATTCCATGTTTTGAGAAATAATGGTTGTTTGATTTCTTAAAATTCCAATTGAAATGCAAAAGACGGGGTACAGTAGCTACATTGAAGTTATTTTTGTGAACATGAATTTCAATGACTATACTGATTAACTTGGTCATTCATTGGCCTTATTTTATATTCTGGTAAAAAATTCAAATTTTTTTGAAGTGTAGGACACAGAGGGAGTATTTATTTTCTAATTGTTTGCACTAAATCCTGTCCTTTTCACATATAAAGTAGAACATGAACTTGTATTGATATCTTGTTTCTCATTGCAGCTATTTTACGCAGAGTACTTCCTCATACCTTTAGTTAGATGAGAATGCAGCGGTATTGTTGATTTGAGAACTAGTTTTGCTTAAATGGTGCTGTTTTATACCTTTGATTTTATAATTGGTTTATCTGCAATTGTAAATGAAGGGTTACTTCTTTTTTAGCTTATAGTGGTTTCTCTAATAATAATATTTTTTTTGCCTTTCTGTCAATTTTTTTTTTTGCCTATCATGAAAAAAACTCTGGCTTCAAACATTCTTCTTACTCTTATTCTTATTACTCTTATTCGTGCCTTTTATTTCGACAGTCCTGTATCTCTTCATTTCTTTTCATTATCCTCTGCATGCACATATAGGTATAGACAGTGTAAATGCGGTGCAAATATTTAAAGGTGAATGAAATTAGATTTTGCTTAGATTTTCATTTGTTGTTTTTAACTCCACAACAAATGCGGTGCAAATATTTAAAGGTGTTATACATATAAAATAAAAAATATTTAATAGAAAGTTGAAACACTACTAATTTTGATTTTTTTTAAGGATCTATACTAATCTTGATATTTTGAAAACAATCACGAATTCTCAAAATTTTATCATATCAACTTTCTCATACCAGTGCATGAAAATTTGCTTCAACAAATGTAAGCACATAAAATTCGCAACGGATGCAGTCCAAATATTTACAGTGTATTTTATAGAAAATAAATATTTAATGGCAACACTACATTAATGTTGATATTTTGAAAATAGTCGAGTTTTCAAAATTTTATCATATCGACTTTCTCACATCGATACATAAAAATTTGTGTCCGTATATTTAAGCACATCAAATCCGCAATTGGCACAGCGCAAATATTTAACAAATTTTTGCAAAAAAAGAAAAGAAAACATATCCAATAGAAACATTACATTAATTCTTATAATTTTTTTTAATATCTTTAAACATTTCACAATATTGTCAATGTAATTATTTTTTATATAACTATTGCAATGTTGGGTGACTCTGCATTTTACTAGTTCTATTTAGAAAAATAGAGTTGTACAAAAAAGAAAAAAGAAATATTTGTAATAAACCTTGATCCATTGCAGACAATTGCAGAAGCCTCGCGATTTCATTCCCCCAATCCTATATCACGTTGTCAAATTCATTTTCCCCAATTGCAGAACCCTAATCGAACCTTTGTTTTTCCCAATTTCGGAACCCTAATCGTTTTTTCATTTTCCCCAATTGATGAGCCCTAATCGATTTCGTTTTCCTGAATGCAGAATGCTAATCGTTTTTTTTATTCAAGAACTGTTCCACTGTTGTTCTTGTTGAAGAACAATGGGTCTTGATGATTGAAGAATGAATCAAACGAAGATTATGATGATTCTGTGTTGATGGTGTTATTGTTGGGTTGTTGCTGCTGGATTGTTGTTATTTTGATGAGTTTTATTGTTATTGCTTCTGGTTTTGTTTTTGCTGTTGTTGATTCCTATTTGCGGGAAATTGATGAATACAAATTCCCGCCAATGACAAAATTACACTTGTACAAACCCTAACGGTTTTTAATTAAACTAACGGAAATGACGAAAATGTGTAACAGAGATAAATTTAAAATACCAAAACGGACTAAATTTTAGTTATAGGGATATAGGGACCAAAGCGATACCAAAAATTTAGATAAGAGACGAAAATAGAAATTAAGCTTTTTTAATAAAAACAAAACAAGAGAAGCTTAGATTAAGATGCGGGTCTTGGCAAAATGGTTCCGTATACCGATTACATCAGGTGTTGATTCCAACAAAATCCTACTATATAGTATAGATAACCCTTAGATATTTTTATTTAACTACTATCTTTTAGATGCTCTTATACTGGTAAAAAAAAATTGTTTAAAAAAAGAGACTAAATTTTGTAGTATAGATAACCCTTAGATATTTTCCGTAAAAAAATAAAAAGATAACCCCTTAGTCAAAACGTAGACCCCAA
>Ga0315913_1002424_pt1 | contig 21855 bp, 18 predicted proteins | sample MpolsnodulesMG_FD_207736 | JGI IMG/M metagenome (GOLD analysis project Ga0315913, IMG submission 207736) | Medicago polymorpha root nodule microbial communities from Los Angeles, California, United States - small nodules | ecosystem: Host-associated > Plants > Roots > Nodule | place: USA... | reverse complement strand
CAACAATCCCAAGACAAGAAGAATCTACTCACTCATGATCATTGTAGACATAGAAGAGAAGAAGAAGAACATAAAGTAAAATAACAAGAAAATAAAAGAAGAACTTTTATTAAGAAAGACAATTGTTACTATTGAATTCCAAGAACAAAAGATGAATTGTTGTGATAGCTAGCTACTCTATTTATAGTTTACAATGACTTAAGCCCTAAGAAATATAACACTAAAATGTTCCACAAGAAACCACGGGCTTTTAGGTCAGAAGTAAACTAATAGGTAGCTTGTCCATGAAGCAGAAGCAGCAAAAGTGGATCCTGAAGGTTGGCACGGCCGTGCTGCTGGTGGCACGGGCCATGCCAAGTCTCTGACTTGGGGAGTGACGTATTTTTGTCTCATATTTTGTATTTTCATCCCGAATCAACTCTTAATCATCTTTCTTTTGCTCCAAGACTAAATCTTTAGATATTTGTTCCTGAAATATAATAACTTGCAATTGAAGTAAAATAATTCTAAAAGGAAATAATATTTAAATAAAACGAAATCAAATCTAAATAAAATAGACTCAAATAATATATTAAAAACACTAATTTATTGACTCATTAGAAACTCTGTTGTAATGGTGGCAATGATGACAGTCAATCATACGCTATTTTTAGAGTCTTCTTAATTACGTTTTTAGTCTATTATTATTATTATTATTAAAGTCATATTGAATAAGTTGTCCTTGTAGATTTATTGAGTCAAGTAGCATATTATTACTATTATTATTGGTCAATTAGTGGCTAATAATGAGAATAAAATAAACGTATGGTTTTATGAATTGATATGATTGGCCAAGTTGAAGATGTGGCCACGGATACATGAGAGTGCTGGAGTTGATAAATAAACTGGGCTTATTCATAAATTGGCCAAGTTGATCGTGTAGACTGATTTTACTCATTTTTCGTGTTTGAAAAAAATAAGAATTATGCTCTTTACCCAACAGTTTTTGCTCATTTCCAACTGAATTTTCGAAATTTCCCCTACGTGAGTTAACTCACGCGGCGTGAGTTAACTTGCGCTAGTTACGTTTTCAGTGTGACTTAAGTCATGTTGCGTGAGTTAACTCACGCTACGTGACTTAAGTCATTTATCAGCAAAACAGAACTCACAAACCCCTCATTGATTTTTTGCTTTTTGAAATGTTGTGTTGTGCAGATATGTCTTAGAGGGAGAGGACTGACAGACTTAGGTTAGGGAGAGTGCAGAATTCTACTAGTAGTGCACAGAGGGAGAAACAAGCAATAGTCCCTCCTTTAGTTGGACGAGGTCGACGGAGAGTGGGGGGCACGAGACTTGCTAGAGTTGATGTTGTTGGGGCCTCATCGTCACAGACGGGTCTATCCCAGACGGTGGACCCGACACAGTATCAGGAGCAGGCGTATCAGCCTGAATATCAGGAGGGGTATCGGTATCACGAGGGGTATCAGACTCAGTTTCACGATGAGGGCTATCAGGCTCAGTATGTCCAACCTCCTCAGCAGCAGTATGAGCAGCACCCTCAGCAGCAGGCTGAGCCTGGTATGGAGGATGAGGGCTTTCCAAAGGGGCCTTATGAGTTGTCTCTTTTACCAAACTTCGGTAAACACGTGGTATACAAGCTTTGAAACGATAAAGAAGTAAGTATAATTGCTTTATTTAATTTAATGATATTTTACTATTATGTCATGTTTATTTTACGTATATTATGTCATGTTTATTTAATTTAAGTATAATTACGTAGAATATGTCATGTTTATTTTACGTATTATGTTTTTCAACGGTGTTTGTTAGAGTACGTGACATTTATTTTTTACGTAGAATATTTCATGTTTATTTTACTTTTTTTTTATTTCAGCTGCAAGCGGAGCGTAAGATGACTGGCGTCTCGCACAAGAGGAAACTTAAGGTTTCTGCTTTGTCACTTCCGTTGCCGGTAGATGATAACCCTTGGTTCTGGGACCCGGTGGATAGATCCGGTCTAAGGCCCCTCATTCTAACTGGGTACGATAGCATCTCTAACGGGTTAGTTTGTGCTATGGCTGAGATATGACATCAGGAGACCAGCAACTTCCATCTGGTAGTTGGGGAGATGACCATCACACTATATGTTGTGGCTTCTCTTCTACACATCCCCATCGTTAGACAACTCATTGAGGATGATGATTTAGATCATGACCATGGTGTAGAGTTGATGGTGACTCACCTATTGTTTCCAGTGGAGAAGACGAGTAATAATTAAGGTGCCTTTGTCACTTACACAACACTGAAAGAGCGTTATGAGCACCTGTTGAATAGGTGTAACCATTTGCATGGGGAGGATTTATCAGAGGATGAGGAGGAGCTGAGCCGTATTAGGCTCGTCTGTGTTAAGGCGTTTTTGTTGCTCTTGCTTGGCTACACCCTTTTTGCCGGCAAGAAGAGCAAAACCATTAATCTGTTGTGGATGCTTGCGATTCGAAATTTGGATGACATAGGCACGTGGTGGTTAAATGACCTTGCTTGTGGTAATATATTATTTTCTTATTTTTTTAAGTTAATCGTAAATGTATAGTTTTTTGTATGATATTTGTGTGCTGATATAAATTTGCCTATTTGTGTTAGCAGGGATAGGTTATAGCTCACATCAGACATGTCGTTCTGAGGAAAAAATATGAAGATTACGAACAGCAGAACCCGTATGTGGGTAGATGGAAACCTAAAAGCGGGTTCGCTGATGCTGAACACTTCAGACGGTTGTTGGATTCGATGGAGCATTGTCATGTATTATAGAGGTCGTAAGAGCGCCGATGAGACGTGACGCCTTTTCAGGATGTGTGCTGGTACTTGTAACACCCCGTTTTCCCAACAATGTAAATAATACATAAAATCAGAGTATTCAACGTAAAACGGAACGCCACACCACATTAAAATATAAATAGAGTAAAGTTACTATTTATTAAAACAACCTTGTCAAAATTCAATTACATCGCAGCGGAAAAAATTGATTCTTAATTCAACAACTTTGGCACTACGGCCTCAACATAAACAACGTTAATGAAAATCCTGATTCAAAAGGTTCAACAACATAGTTCATAAATAATACGCAACAGTGGAAAACAAGCAAATAATCCCCATCCCTTTACGTATCAGAGCGACCCTAAGACGACGCATGAGAGAGTCAACTCACATCAGCAGCTAATCCTGGTTATCTGCACGTTACCCACGTAGAGGCAACATTCAAACAGAAGGGGTGAGATTTCACATTCAATAATAATAAGCATGTAATTCATCAACAGAATTTAACGACATAAACGACAACAATTAAGCAACAATAATACTTCACATAATTCCCAATTATTTCTACTTGACATTAAACAACGACAACAACTCAACAACTCGACAACGACGACGACTACACGACAATGCAATGACACAACAACAACTTGACTATGCAGTATGCATGTGGTACCAATCAACGTGTTAGAGCATAGGCTCTCAAATCAACGTGTAGAGCATCAACTCTTAAATCAACGTGTAGAGCATAGGCTCTCAAATCAACATGGTTTGAATGATTAAACATTCAACAGGGCATGAGCCCCCAACTTTATATGAGTATGCATGGACTCAACAACTTATTCAACAACAACGTGCAACTTCAACGACAATGACATCGACAACAACAACAATGACTACGACTCCACATCATAATTCCATAATTCATCATTTATGAGCAACATCATGTAACATCATTTAATCAACATATACATTCATATAGTAATTCATCAATATAAATACATTCATATACTAATTCATCAATCAAAGTTATTCATGACAAACCAGCTAGACTCATCACAACATAGGTTAAATACTCTTAGACACTTTAATTGAACTTACAGTACACAAGCATTTGAAGTTTGGAGGCAATCCATGAGTTTTGGGTTGACTTAGAAATAGTTATGCAGAATTCTCATAAAATTTCACTAAGACCTCCTTGGAGTATTTTCATCATAACTCAAAACCAAAAATTGTTTTCACGTCAAACCAAAGCCATTGGAAAGCTAACAAAATTATCTAAGACTTTCATGTTTACACCAAAAGCTAGTCCAAAACATAAACGTGTGAAAAGACATAAGAACATGAAAAAGGTACACTGTTACTGAACAACTCGCCTCGCGGGCTGACATGCTTGCCGTGACGAGCAGATGGCGAGCAAACACTGCTCTCTGTCACGTTGTAGCTCGCCGTGGCGAGCAGATTACTCGCCGTGGCAAATTGTGACAGACTTATGTTCGGGAACTACGATTTTTCACCCCAAAAACCCAATTTTCATCTACCCCAATCCCAAATTTGATAGGGGACTCAACCTGTGATGATTCTACAACCCGAACATCGATTATACAGGCATTCTATGGACTTTCTACACTATTAACAACCAATTCTACTTCATGACCTAATTCCAAAATTCACAAAACAACAACAAGCAACCACATGTTAAATTCAATTTCAGAATTGCATAACCTAAGATTAGAGAATGTTAGTCCCACCCTTACCTTAGATTAGATGATTACGAAATTCTACAAGTTCTCCCTTGTCCGGTTCTCTTCTTTTCTTGGTTCTCCTCTTCTCTCCTAAAGACTTTGTAAAACCTAATTTTTGTCTGGCTCTTGTTTTTCTTTTATCTCAACAGATTTTCTACTTAACTCCACTTATTTCTAATTAATTCTAATTCAGCCCCTCAAGTCTAATTATTCTAATTTCCAACATATCCCACTAAATAATAAAATAAAGCCACTTAATAAAATATTAATGCACAACAACACGTCGCTCATCAACATAAATCACATAAGTCATATAAAAAGACTCTAAACTCAACCAAAATAATCAAATAAATAAATAGGGCGTTACAGTACTCCGGATGGATCATGACCGGCAAACAAAAGATGGTGCGTCACTTGCCGGAGCGGGTTCTGAGGCAGTACAAATATGTTCAGACCGTTCTCCGACCTCCTACTACGATTCTGTCTCTTGCCCCAGCAGATGTGGCTGCTGCCTTCTTGGAGTTTGCTCTGTATGTCGTTGCCCAGCAGCAGAGAGGTGACCCAGTCCCGAACGACAAGCCTTGAAAGCATTCAGATAGATATATTAGGTGGTTCTACCGTGTATCCCATCCTATTATCGTCAACCCTGCTCTAGAGCCTCACATTGTCTTTCCCAGACCTGTCTACCAGGATATTCTTGTTGATCAGGAGTGGGCCAGACATCCTCCTGATCCATTGCAGGTCCTCATCATCTTGAGAGCTAGAGTGAAGCAGGCGATAGAGATTCCAGATGTGGTTTCAAATCCACTCTTTTTGAGCATTTTGGAAGGCCTCCAAACTGATTATAGCGTGTTTGACCAGCAGCCGGTTCCATGGAGGAAGACTAGGAGTCATAGTCCATAGGAGGAGAAGCAGTAGTGTCTTACTCTATGACTTCTTAATATTTGTAGTGTTTTTATGACATTTTGGTTGTATTATATTTATATTTACGCGGTTGCGCTTATTTATGACATTTAAGTTATTTTTCGTTAATATTGCGTATCTAAATTATGAATGAATGAATGCATGTTCTCTAAATTATGAGTTTTGGTCGAATGAATGAATGGTTGTACCTATGTATGAATGAAAGAACGAAGAAAAACAGGGAACAAGGAAACACTGCATGTTCAGTTGCGAGCACAGAAGCAGCGTGAGTTAACTCACGCTAGTGTAGCGTGACTTAACTCAAGTAGGGATATTTTAGTATTTTTCAGTTGAGAATGAACAAAAACTGTTGTATAAAGAGCAGAATTAAAAAAAAAAAAAAAACTTAGAGCTAATCAATCTTCATACCCATTCATGAACTCTTAACATTTTTGAAAACAGCCAAATCAATTAGCTATCCAACGATTACCAGTAATAGTAGGAACTTTTGTTCTATTTTTTTATTTGTGACACTAACTTTTGATCCACTTATATTTTTGGTGTCACCATTTCATGGGATAGGACCACGTTAAATTCAGCATCCAATATTTCTCATTCCGTCTCTCAATTATAGTCGTTTAATATTTGTGCACGACTATTAAGGAAAAGGTTAATTGTATTGATTTCAATGATAGACAATTATTTTAAGAAATAAATATTAAAAAGACAATTATTGTGAGAGGGAAGAATTATAATTTATTACATGTGTGGACGCGTTGAGTGCCCCAACATCTGCGGTGTGTCTTTTTCCTCGTTCTAGAAGCTTTGTCATTTCAATAATTAATCAATAATCATTTACAAGTGTGAAGAATTATTATAGTTTATCATTTCTATAATATCGCATTTCATCTCAAACAGTTCACAAAGTCATGAAACATTGTACCTACCGTGAAAAAAATTAGTCCAGACCTTTACACGTTGGAGAATGCTAATTAGTGTTCTAAGAGCATTTTGTTAAGAATCCAAAATAAATAAATTTTTATAAAAAGTTATGTAATCGAATTTGATCAAAAATAATATTTTATATTTTTAAAACAAAATTTTTATTTATAAATTTTAATCATTGTCCTTGACGGCATTTGTTAGCAAAACTGTTAGATATTTTATAACTTTGTTAATCTTGTTGGTAAAACAAAAAAGAAAATTTTCGTTAATCTTTGCTCAATTTATCTTACACACTTGTGTTTGGAATAGAGATATTAATTCATTTTGCATTTAAAATAAATTAGTCCTTGATAAGAATTCAAGTACTTAAAATGAGTTCATAAAAGAATGACAAACATGTTTAATTTTCTATCAATAAAAAAAAATCAATACACTTGGATTTAATTTATTTTTTTTGAAAGAGCACTTGGATTTAATTGTTATGTTAGCATTTCTTCCTCCTTACCAAGGGTTGATGCTTGGACATTACATTTGCACTCAAAATTATTGAGCCTTGCCACTCGGATTCAAATCAGTAGAACTACTAATACAATTTGATTTTATAACTTCAATGATTATAATTTATTGATTCTTTTTTAAAAAGCTAAAGGAAATTGTTATTTTTTAATCATTTGTATACAACTGGAAAAATTAATCATTTGCACTAAGTAGAATCGTAATGTTCAAAATGGACATATTTTTCACATGTTCTTAATATGTTATAAATAAAATATGGACATATAAGTATTAAACATAATTTCTCTCAAAAAAAAAGTATTAAACATAATTTGGATACATCATAAAATAAAAGGGTCATATATTTGATATTAAAATGAAAATAAATGAACTATTGAGGACAAAAACAAAACAAAATATATTTTATAAAGACAAAAGTCAAACATCGCTCATTTTTAAAAACGAAAAGTATTTAAGTAATCTATTTTTAATCCAATAATTTGAAAAATTAATTTTTTAAGTCATGCTTTAACTGAAGAAGTAATGTTATCAACTAGTCCCATTATTTATTTTCATATTTCTTATAATATTACTTATATCATTATAAATGAAAAACTATAAACATCTCTTCTTAAAAAAAATATAGGTAAAATTACACAATTCGTCCCTTGACTTGATTTCAGGTAACACTTTTGTGCTTTATTTAATTTTTTGTTGTCCTAATTTAGTCCCTTATATTATAAAATGTCAACAATTATCCTTTTATATTGAAAAAAAAATCAAAAACTCCAAAAAAAATCATCACACTCACCCATAAACAAGTCCAAATCTTCATCATACAAACTTAAAAACTCAGATTTCATTGAAAAAATCTCATAAAAAATGATAAAATATTGACATTTTATAACTTAAAGGACTAAATTGAGACAAAAAAAATTATTTGTTAGATTATTTAATGTTTTCATCTAGTTTTTCCATTTACATTTTTGTTTATTTTAATCGGATATTGTTATTTGCCCATCCGAACTTCTAGAATATTGCGCAGAATAACATATGCAAAAACGAGAAACTTTTCTATAAACACAAATACAAATGATATATATTCAGACACACTCACATCAAAGGCTAAAATTAAAAGAGAATAAAACTAAATGATGTTGATTCATGTGATCTAATTATTTTTGTTTTAAAATTTTCCATTTGATGTGAGTGTGCCCAAATATTTATCATTTGTATTTGTGTCTATAGAAGAATTTCTCAGCAAAATCTGTCATTGTTTCATTCATGATAAGATAACACAAAATTCTTGGTGTTCTAAATTATTATTGGTTCACATATCATTTTAAAAGTTTTTCAAAATTTAGATTTACTTAAAATAACTAAATATAAAAGAAATTTCATGACGGAAAAAAAAAGTGTTGATCTTAAAAAATGATTCATCCAAAAAGAATGAAAATGACATGAAAAATATTCATCTAATTTGTGTCAAAAAAAAAAATCATCTAATCGATCATTTTTGTTCACGTTCTTACAATTTAATAGTTTGACGGTGCAACTTTTCTGTGGAATTTTTTAGAAAAAGAAATCTATTCCTAGTCACATGAAAATGACACTGCCCTACCCCCACTGTCTTTAAATACATCTCATATCTTCATGTAAATTCAACAAAATAAACACTCTACCATCTTCTCAATCATGAATGACACTATAGTTCTATATCCTGCTCTAGGAAGTGGACACTTAATGTCCATGATTGAATTAGGAAAACTAATATTAACTCACCACCCTTTATTTTCCATTAAAATTCTAATTCTTACACCACCCACCAAAAACACAAACACCAACAAAGACACCCTTTCTCCACAAGAACAATACATATCCAATGTTTTAGCCATGTTTCCCTCAATTAATTTCCACCATATTCCTCCAATTTCATTCTCTACAACACTTCCAACACACTTACTTACACTTGAAGTCTCACACAAAAGCAACCATCATGTTCACAATATTCTCAACTCCATTTCCAAAACCACAAACCTCAAAGGTGTTATCTTAGATTTCCTCACCTATAGTGCCTCACAAGTCACCATCAACCTTGAAATTCCTACTTACTTTTACTATACTTCAGGTGCTACCATTCTTTCCACTTTCCTTTACTTTCCAACCATTCACCAAAAAGCTACAAAACCCATCAAGGATCTTCATATGACTCTTAAAATTCCCGGGTTACCAAAGAATTTTTCGACAGATGATTACCCTGATGAAGCTAAGGATTCTGAGAGTAAAGGTTGCAAGATTTTACTTGACTCAGCTAAAACAATGAGGGAATGTGCTGGGATTATTGTGAACACTTTTGATGCTATTGAAGAAAAAGCTATTAAAGGTTTGAATGAAGGGGTATGTGTTCCTGATGGAACAACTCCATCTATTTTTTGTATTGGACCTTTGATTACATCTTCTTATGGAGAAGATGAAAATGGATGTTTGAGTTGGCTTGACTCGCAACCTAGTCAAAGCGTCGTGTTTTTGAGTTTTGGAAGCTTGGGGAGATTTTCTAAGGCTCAGTTGAATGAGATAGCTATTGGATTGGAGAAAAGTGAGCAAAGATTCTTATGGATTGTCAGGAGTGAGTTGAACTTGGAGGAACTTAGTTTGGATGACTTGTTGCCAGAAGGGTTTTTGGAGAGGACGAAGGAAAAGGGAATGGTGGTGAGAAATTGGGCACCACAAGATGCAATATTGAGTCACGAATCAGTTGGTGGATTCGTGACTCACTGTGGATGGAACTCAGTGTTGGAAGCTATTTGTGAAGGAGTGCCCATGGTTGCATGGCCTTTGTATGCAGAACAAAGGTTGAACAAAATGATTTTGGTTGAGGAAATGAAGGTGGCTTTGAAACTGAATGAGTCCAAATATGGGTTTGTGAGTGGAAAAGAGTTGGGGGAGAGAGTTAAGGAGTTGATGGAATCAGAAAAAGGGAAAGAGATTAGAGAGACAATTTTGAAGATGAAAATAAGTGCTAAGGAGGCAATAGGAGGAGGTGGATCTTCTCTTGTTGATTTGAAAAGGTTAGGAGATTCTTGGAGGGAGCATGCTTCTTGGACTAGTTTATCTCCAAATTCTCCATTGGTTTTTGCTTGAAAATTATAGAATTAGTCATAAAATAAGCTTAAAATGTTTTAAATTTAAAAGTGAATTTCTAAACACAAATATATTGTGTATTTGGTTATGTCACACATTGTAAAACTAGTTCCTAAATTCAGTGTGTATTTGATGTAGTAGTCATAACTTATTTTACTGTCTAATATAATAGTAGAATTTAAAGGTTTTCTTTTGTAAGAAAATATTTTATTGATAATGAGAAGACTGGCACAAGATATGCAAAGCTGCTCTAAATACAAGAGTTAAAATACACACATTTCCTGCCAAAATAGTAACATTAAAGAACAGTTACATAAAAGTAAAACCTCAAACAACCTCCCTAAAACAATTATTGATGAAGAGAAAACTGCCCCAATCTCATTTGTTACCAATGTCACGTCCAAGTTCATTACACCTAGATGTAACTAGATCTGTTCAGACCATTCAGCATAATCATTCCATTGCTCAAATCACATATAATACTATCAACTGCAAACATTCCTAACACATTTACACATTAATGCTTTGAGTTAACTTTCATGGATTCAACTTAATCAACGTTAATCAAGTATCTAAGTTCAACTTTTGGTAATACTTAATACACAACAAAACTTTAATGATGTTAAATAAACATACTTTAATTGGTAACCAATCATACTCTAAACACCATGCATTTCTATCTTTGGATATTCAAGCATCAAGTATGTCATCAAGTACCTTAATTCCATTAATTATAAGCAATGATCCATGAAAGTATGAAGAGAAGGCTTCTTGCGAAAAATTCAGGAAAGGAGATAAAAAGTCTCTCTTCAAGATCCATGGGAGTGTGGATGAGTTGAATTCAAAGGAAAGAGATAAGAAGGCTTTGTTCTTGGTCCATGAATGTATGGATAAAGTGAATTTAGATTGGATTTCAAGATATACTTGAACTAGATTCTGCCATTGATGAATACTGAAGGTTTAGGGTTCTTAGGTTTAAATTTTAAAACGAAGAGTTTTTGTGAGAGAGGCTTAAAATTAGAAAGTGTAGGTAGTGAGAGTGGAAAAAGTGTGTTTTGTCTAAGTATTTTGAGTAAAACGTTTGCAATTCAGAAAATCAGACAAATAAACACAAACATTAATGACAAAGGGGCGCGAGATACAACATTCAAAGCTTGATCATCATTGTCCCACAATTATAACCCAATAGCAACAAACCATGTCAGAGAGTGTATCAGAGTAACTGTTACATTAGTGGGACATATATCACAAAAAGTAACTTCCACATTTTCCACTAATGCAGCTATCAGAGGCAAAGATTCCAAACTCTGGAGTTCAGAGTCTGATGACCTTCAGAGGCAGAATTTCCTCAGAGTCTCAGTTAAGAGAGTCTAATGGACCTTAACATCTGAACATCTTCAGATTCTGAATTCCCATTCAGTGGCAAGCATTAATCAGATACAAAATGCATGTTTAAATTTTTCTTTATAAAATCAAACTTTCAACGGTTAAAGGTTTAGTGAATATATCAACTCATTGATGTTCAGTATCAATGAATTATATATCTAAAATACTTTTTTGAACATAATCTCTTATAAAATGATGATTGATCTCAATATGCTTGGCTCTTGAATGTAATATTGGATTCTTTGACAATCAAATAGCAGTAGTATTATCACAATAAATGAGAATATTGTTTTCATTAATCTGATAATCCTCTAACTGATGTTTCATATTGAGTAGTTGGGTGCAACAACTTGCAACTGAGATGTATTACGCTTCAGTTGTTGACAAAGCAATAATTGCTTGTCTTTTGCTAGCCCAAGATGTTAGATTCTCACCAAGAAACTGACAGTTTCCATTGATTGATTTTCTTTCAATCTTATCACCAGCATAATCAACATCACAAAATCCAACTTATTATAATCTAAGGATTTCTTATAAACAAGTCCCAGATTAGTTGTTCCTTTCAAATATCTAAAGATTCTCTTAACAGCTGTTAAATGATACTCTCTAGGGCCTGACTGAAATCTTGCACACAAGCATATACTAAATAAAATACCAGGTCTAGTTGCAGTCAAGTATAACAAAGAACCTATCATACCTCTAAACAAATTCTGATCTAATTTAGTTCCAGTATCTTCTTTGCTTAAGGTGCAGGTTGGATGCATTGGAGAGTTCATTTCTTTACCATCATTAAGCTTGAACTTCTTCAGAAGCTCCTAGGTATATTTGGATTGATGAACATAGACTCCATCATTGCATTGGTTGATTTGAATTTCAAGGATGAATTTCAAGGAAGAATTTCAATTCTTCCATCATGCTCATTTCAAACTCATCCTACGTTAAATTAGAAAATTCTTTGCAAAGAGATTCATTAGCAGAACCAAATATTATATCATCAACATAGATTTGAACAACTATGATGTCTTCCTCAAGAGTTCTTCTGAAAAGTGTTGTGTCAACCTGACCTATTTTAAAATCATTTTCAAGTAAGAAACTACTTAGTCTATCATACCAAGCTCTGGGAGTTTGTTTCAGACCATACAGTGATTTCTTAAGTTTATAGACATGGTCAGGATGCTTCAGATCATCAATACCTGGAGGTTGTTTGACAAACACTTCTTCAGAGATTACACCATTGAGAAATGCACTCTTAACACCCATCTGATATAATATAATGCCATGATTAACTGCATAAGATATAAGTAACCTGATTGCTTCTAATCTTGCAACTGGAGTAAATGTTTTAGTATAATCTATTTCTTCTTGTTGACTATAACCTTGTGCAACAAGTTTGGCTTTGTTTTTGATAATTTCACCTTGCTCATTAAGCTTGTTCCTGAACACCCATTTTGGTTCAATAATGTTCTTATGGTCAGGTTTAGCTACCAGGTCCCACACATCTTTCTTTTGAAATTGATTGAGCTATTCTTGCATGACTACTATCCAACCATCATCTGAAAGTGCTTCATCAACAGTAGCAGGTTCTATCACCGATAACAATTCCAACATAGAATTTTCTTGTTTGAAGAATGATCTTGTTCTTCTAGGCTATCTTTGTTTCCAATGATTAGATCCTCTGGATGTGAAGACTTGTACTTGTAAGTATTCTTGGATTATGTAGCTTGATGTGAACCATTTTGAGCTTCATCGGAAGCTTCTTCATTATGAGCGTCTGGAGTGGGTTCAGCTTTTGGACTTTCATCAGACTCTGGAGTCTAATCAGGTTCTGAAGGTTCTTCAGACACTTGTATATTTGCAAAACTTTCAACTAGCTATGGAATTTCACTTCTAGGCTCCTTGTCATCAAATTTGATGTGCATTGATTCTTCAACACATTGTGTTTCTGAATTATACACTTTGTATCCTTGGATCTTTTAGAGTAAACTAGAAAGATTCCTTTTTGAGCATTGTCATCAAATTTCTTTAGATAAACTTTATTATTTTGAATGTAACAGGTACATCCAAATTTCTTTAGATTCTATCTTGAACATAACATGTTGTGTTTACAGCTTCTCCCTAGAAATGTTTGTTTTCATGAATCATGGTTCTAGCCATTTCTTGTAAAGATCTATTCTTTCTCTCTACAACCCCATTTTTTTGTGGAGTTCTAGGATAAGAGAATTCATGGACAATTCCATATTTTTCACAGAAAGATTCAAATGGCTCATTTTCAAATTGTCCACCATGATCACTTCTGACTTTCTCCACCATGATCACTTTTGACTTTTAAAATTTTCAATTCTTTTTCAGACTGTATTTGAGTGCATAAGTTACTAAACACATCATATGCATCATCTATAGTTCTAAGAAATTTAACCCAAGTCTATCTGATGTAAGCATCAACAATGACTAATCCATATTTACTTCCATATATGGATGCAGTGCTAACTAGAAGTAGAAACAACATCTTTAGATTTGAAAGATGATTTAACAATTTTTCCCTCCTAACATGTACCATAGAGTGCATCTGAATGATAATCAATGTCTGGTAAGCCTTTAACCAGTTGTAACTTATTAAGCATGGAGATTAATCTCCAGTTAGCATGTCCCAACCTTCTGTGCCACAACCATTTCTTATCACTCACTGGTAGAAGACAAACTACCTTCTGATCGACCAGTTCTGAAAAATTAATTTTATAGACATTATTTTTCCTCTTTCCCTTGAACACTATGGACTTATCATTTTTGTTGATTACTGTGTAGTTTTTCTTATCAAATATCACATCATAACCACCACCAACAAACCACATATTATTAATAGAGATAGAAGAGTTACCAATATTTCATATTCTAATGATTTTGCCAGTGTGGTATCCTCCAAATCCCACAGTTCCTCCCTCTTTCATTGTTAGGGTTAGGAACATAGACATTTCTCCTATCATGTGTCGTGAGCAGCCACTGTCCAGGTACCATGATTTATGATTTTCCTTTCCACTTAGGCATATATGCAACATCAAGAATTTCAGATATGGGTCCTTTAGAGTTAGTCCTGAATGTTTTAGTCTTCTTTTGTGCCCTATGCTTTAAATTAAGGGGCTTATGTTCATTCAAGACTTTAGATTTAGCACATTTTGGTCTTGAATCCCATGAAGCTACAATTTTTTTCCCCTATGAACCTTAGGCCTTTAGACTCCAGACTCTGAGTTCTTCAGAACCTGAGATTTAGGTTCTGGCCTCTTCAGAATCTGAATCTTTGGAGTCTTAGATTCAGAGTTAGTCATAGCCTTAGACTAATGAATCTTTGACTTTGAAACATTCACAGTCTTAGAATCAGAAGCTTCAGGTTCTGAATGGATCACAACTTTTGATTCAACAACTTCAGGCACAACGTAAGTTTGTAAACCTTCGTTAATACATTCCGAACATGATTTAAGACTGATTCCATTAGGTATCCCATATGAAAAAGCAAGTCCTCTACCATTGTTCTGATATATGCTATAAATCATAGAAGCTACTTTGCTTTTGTCAATACTTGACATGATAAAATCCTCAAGAACAATTTCTTGTTTACTTAAAGGTTTCTCATCACACTTTTAGTTTCTGACAAAGATATTTGAGTTTACCTTCTGAAAAAGCCATTGTAGCTACTAACCCTAGATCCACATTTGCTTCATCTTCAGCTTCATCCTTATCAGACCCTAACTCATTGTCTAAATCTTCCCAGGTAGCCATCAGAGTCTGCTTGATCTATCTTCTGAACTTGTTGGATTTGAAGGTTGGTTTCTTTGATTTTTCCTTTGATTTCTCTTTCTGCAAGTCATGACAATCAACAATGAAGTGCTCAATTTTCTTGCAGTTGAAACAACCTTTCTGATCTTCTTTTATTGAGCCTTTGTAACCACTGCCTCTGCCCAAGAACTTCTTGTTCTTCCTAGCCAAATACTGAAGCTATTGGAGAGCATAGCCATCTCTTAAACAATAGCAGGATTTGTTGGAACAAATTGTGTTTAACATTACCACCTTAAGTTTTGATGATAACAAGGTATTAAAAATGTCAACTGGATTTGCTAATATTTTTTCAACTGTGCAGGACCATAGTCAAAAATTATAAGTCAAGTATTGATTCTGAAAGAACAAATGAGAGTAACGAAATTTACAAAAGAAGCTTGTGTTGCAAGAATGAAGACAGAGTCTGAAGACAATGAGCATCTAAAGACATCAGAAGCTGTTAACCAGAAGCTGACGTCATCAGAGAGTCTGAATAGCCTCATAAGCTGAAGTTCAAAAGAGTTTGAAGACTGGAAGCTGAAGTTAGTTAAAAGTTGTTATTCTGAATTGATATCATTGCAGAAGGAATGGAAGCCTGGAGTAACGGCTATTTTGGAGGAATTAGAAGGCATTGGATGCTTATCCACTGATGAGCGTAGGAAAAAGGACATAGTACAATTGTACAACCACTACTCCACTACTCGACTCCTCATGTCTGCAGTAGTACAAGATAATAGCTGTGACTACGCTGATTATTCTTATTCATGGAATGAATTTGAAATTGTTCCCTCATAGGACAATAATCAAATCAAGCAACATATCATTGGTGATTATCAAGCTTCAACAACGACTATTTTGATGTGCTGGCAATCAACAACGTCTCTTTCACACCTCTATATAAAGGAGTGAAGACTTGAAGATTGTAATAGACTCACAACAATTTTACAAGTGCCATAACTCTAATCAAATTGTTTTCACATCAAGTTCACTTAGAATTTCTTAACAACTTTCATATCTTAGAAACTCTAGAGTCTTAAGATTTTGTAACTGATTTGTATTGAGAACACCACCGATTGTATATCAAGTGTTCAACCTCAAACATTTTTTTTGTAATTATGTTTGTTTAGAAGTCTCTTGCGTTTGTGCTTGAGCATAGGAAGACTCTTGCGTGTGTGCTTGAGCATAGGAAACCTCTTGTTTTTGTGCTTGAGTAGTTTGAAGTCTCTTGCTTTTGTGCTTGAGCAATTGTAATCGGATATTGATATTAATGAACTCTCCTTGGAAGTGCAAGGGGAATATGACTTCTTCCGGATTGTGGAAGGAACCTGTATAATTGCTTTGTGTCTTTTTCTTTTCTCTCTCTCTCTCTTTACATTATCCCGTGCATAAGACTCAAAACTCTGTTCCAGATTTTGAACTCTATCAGACATTGAACATTGGACTTAGTTTTAAAAAGAAGAAAAATCTAACACAATTCAACCCCCTTCTTGTTTTTTTCTCACCTTCAGTTGGCATCTTTGAAGGTTCCAGTTCTGGTGCTGCCATACCATACGATTATGGTACTTCTGATGATAAGTCATCTGACTCCAACATTAAAGATCCTAGGTTTAATGGAGATCCTGAAACTTTCTCTTTGTGGAAAACCAAAATGTATAGTTTCATTATGGGTTTAGATTAAGAGCTTTGGGATGTTCTTGAAGATGGTGTTGATAACTTGGCCCTAGATGAAGAAGGATCTGCTATTGATAGAAAGAAACACACTGCTACTCAGAAGAAGATGTATAAGAAACATCACAAGATCAAAGGCATTCTTGTTGCTGCTTTGCCTCACACGGGGTATCTGAAAATGAGTGACAAATCTACTGCTAAAGCAATGTTTGCTTCCTTGTGTGCAAATTATGAAGGTAACAAGAAAGTCACAGAAGCAAAAGCTACCATGCTTGTTCATCAGTATGAATTGTTCAAGATGAAAGATGATGAAAGTATTGAGGCTATGTACTCAAGGTTTCAAACTCTAGTCTATGGACTTCAAATACTGAAGAAAAGTTATGTAGCTTTTGATCATGTGAACAAGATTCTAAGAAGCTTACCTTCTAGATGGAGACCTAAAGTTACTACTATTGAGGAAGCTAAGGATTTAAACACTCTAAGTGTTGAAGATCTTATAAGCTCTCTCAAGGTTCAAGAGTTTGGTCTTAATGAGCATGAATCTGCTTGGAAGCCAAAGCCTATTGCACTAAAGTCTAAAGGAAAGTCTTCACATGATCTCAAAGCAAATGAATCTAAATATGAATCTCTTGCTGGTGATTCAGAAGAAGATCCTGCTGTTGTTGAGAAAATGGCTATGCTTTCCAACAAACTTCAGTATTTGGCTAGGAAGAACAAGAAGTTTTTTAGCAGAAGCATTGGTTACAAAGGCTCAAGGAAAGAAGATCAAAAAATTTGCTTCAACTGTAAGAAGCCTGGACACTTCATTTTTTATTGTCCTGATCTTCAGAAAGAGAAATCAAAGGAGAAATCCAAGAGACCAACCTTCAAAATCCAACAAGTTCAAAAGACAGATCAAGGAGAGTCTGATGGCCACCTGGGAATATTTCGATAGTGAATTAGGGTCTGATAAGGATATGTTAAGGATGAAGCCAATGTGGTTATGAGGTTAGTGGCTACAGTGGCTTCAGATGCTGAACCTGAAACAGACTCTAAAGATGTAAATTAGGTATATTCTAAAATTCCCATAGAAGAACTTATTGAATCACTTAAAGAGCTCCTCATACACTTTGAACACAGAACCAATGAGTTGAAAGATTTAAAAGATAAATGTGTTGATTTAATGAAACAACAAGAAAAGACTCTATTGGATCTGAAAGCATCTGAGGAAGGCCTTAGAGGTTTTGACTTCATTTGTAGAACTTAAGAAGACAAACTCAATTTCCTTTGTTAGAAGCTTCAATAAAAGTGTGAAGGGAAACCTTTAAGTAAACAAGAGATTGCTCTTGAAGATTTCTTTATATCTGGCATTGACAGAAGCAAAGTAGCTTCTATGATTTACAGCATATATAAGAACAATGGTAAAGGTGTTGGATTCTCAGAAGGGAAACCTAATGAAATCAACCTTAAATCATGTTATGAATGTATTAAGGAAGATTAGAAAACTTACTTTGTGTCTAAAGGTGTTGAGTCTAAGGTTGTAATCGAGTCAGAACATGAAGTTTCCAGCTCTAAGACTGTGAATGTTTCAAAGCCAAAAAACTTTATGTCTAAGGTGATGACCAACTATGAATCTAAGACTCCAAAGATTCAGATTCTGAAGAGACCAGGACCTAAATCACAGGTTTTGAAGAACTCATTGTTTGTAGTCTTAATCTAAGCTTCAGAGGAGGAAAAAAATTGTTGCTTCATGGGATTCAAAACCAAAAGGTGTTAAACCCAAAATTTTAAATGAACATAAGCCACTTAACTTCAAGCACAAGGCACAAAAGAAGAAAAGTAAAAATTTCAATACCAACCCTAAAGGACCCATAAAGATATGGGTAGTTAAGTTTGAAATTCTTGATGCTGCAGGTATGCCTAAGAGTAAAGGAGGATCACAAGTCATGGTACCTGGACAGTGGTTGATCACGACACATGAATGGAGAAAAGTCTATGTTCCTAACCCTAACAAAGAAAGAGGGAATAAATGTGGGATTTGGACGCAACCAAAATGGCAAGATCATTTGTACATGAACTATTGGTAACTCTTCTATCTCTATTAATAATGTGTGGTTGGTAGATGGACTTAGACATAACCTACTTAACATTAGTGAGTTTTGTGATAGTGGTTATGATATAATGTTTGATAAGACCAACTACACATAAATCAACAAGAACAATAAGTCCATAGTGTTCAAGGGAAAAAGGAAAAACAATGTGTACAAAATTAATTTTTTTGAACTGACTAATCAGAAGTTAGTTTGTCTTCTATCAGTGAATGATAAGAAAGGGCAATGGCACAAAAGGTTGGGACATGCTAACTAGAGATTAATCTCTAAGCTTAGTAAGTTACAACTGGCAGAGGCTTACCAAACATTGATTATCATTCAGATGCACTCTGTGGTGCATGCTAGAAAGGAAAAATTGTTAAATCATCTTTCAAATCTAAAGACATTGTTTCAACATCCAGACCCTTAGAACTACTCCATATTGATTTATTTGGACCAGTTAGCACTGCATCTATTTATGGAAGTAAATATGGATTAGGCATTGTTGATGATTACAGTGGATGTACTAGGGTTAAATTCCTTAGAACTAAAGATGATGCATATGATGTGTTTAGTAACTTCTGCACTCAAATACAGTTTGAAAAAGAAATGAAAATTTTAAAAGTCAGAAGTAATCATGGTGGAGAATTTGAAAATGAGCCATTTGAAACTTTTTGTGAAAAATATGGAATTTTGCATGGATTCTCTTCTCCTAGAACTCCATGGAAAAATGGGGTTGCAGAGAGAAAGAATAGATCTTTACAAGAAATGGCTAGAACCATTATTCATGAAAATAATTTGGCTAAACATGTATGGGCAGAAGTAGTAAACACAACATGTTATGCTCAAAATAGAATCTATATTAGACCTATATTGGACAAAACAACATATGAACTGTTTAAAGGAAGAAAACCTAATATCTCTTACTTTCATCAATTTGGTTGTACATGTTGCATTCTGAATAATAAGTTCTACCTAAAAAATTTGATGTCAAGGCTCAAAGAGGAATCTTTCTAGGTTACTCTGAAAGGTCAAAGCCATACAAAGTGTATAATTTAGACACACAGTGTGTTGAAGTATCAATGCACATCAAATTTGATGACAAGGAGCCTAGAAGTGAAATTCCAGAGCTAGTTCAAAGTTTTGCAGATATACAGGTGTGTGAAGAACCTTCAGAACCTGACCAAACTCTAGAGTCTGATGAAAGTCCAGAAGTTGAACCCATTCCAGACATTCATAATGAAGAAGCTTATGATGAAGCTCAAGCTGGTTCACAACAAGCTACACAATTCAAGAATACTTACAAGTACAAGTCTTCACATCTAGAGGAACTAATCATTAGAAACAAAGAGAGTCCTAGAAGAATAAGATCGTATTCAAGATAAGAAGAGTCTATGTTGGGATTGTTATCAGTGATAGAACCTACTGATGTGGATGAAGAACTTTCAGATGATGGTTGGATAGTAGCTATGCAAGAAGAACTCAATCAATTTTAAAGAAACGATGTGTGGGATCTAGTATCCAAGCATGAGCATAAGAACATTATCTGAACAAAATGGGTATTCAGAAACAAGCTTATTGAATAGGGTGAAGTAGTCAGAAACAAAGCTAAACTTGTTGCACAAGGTTACAGTCAACAAGAAGGCATTGATTATACTGAAACATTTGCTCTAGTTGCAAGATTGGAAGCAATCAGATTATTTCTATCCTATGCAGTTAATCATGGCATTATATTATATCAGATGGATATCAAGAGTGCATTTCTTAATGGAGTGGTCTCTAGAGAAGTGTATGTCAATCAACCTCCAGGTTTTGAGGATCTAAAGCATCCTGGCCATGTTTATAAACTCAAGAAATCAATATATGATCTTAAACAAGCTCTTAGATTCTGGTATGACATACTAAGTAATTTCCTCATTGAAAATGATTTTAAAAGAGGTCCGGTTGACACAACACTCTTCGGAAGGACTCCTGAGAAAGATATTCTTGTTGTGCAAATTTATGTTGATGATATAATATTTGATTCTACTAATGCATCTTTTTGCAAAGAATTTTCTAAGTTAATGCAGGATGAGTTCGAAATGAGCATGATGGGAGAATTGAAGTTCTTACTTGGAATTCAATTCAACCAATGCAAAGATGGAACGTATGTTCATAAGTCAAAATATACTAAGGAGCTTCTGAAGAAGTTCAAGCTTGAAGACTGTAAAGAGATAAACACACCAATTCATCCAACCTGCACCTTAAGCAAAGAAGATACTTGATCAAAGGTTGATCAGAGGCTGTTTAGAGGTATGATAGGTTCTTTGTTATATTTCACTGCATCCAAACCATATATTTTATTTAGTGTATGCTTGTGTGCAAAATTTTAATCAGACCCTAGAGAAGCTCATTTAACTGCTGTTAAGAGAATCTTTAGATATCTGAAGGGAACAACAAATCTTGGACTTGATGAGCAAAATCGCAAGTGCACGGTTTTACCGAAGAAGTAAAAAGAGAGTATCGTTCCGACAGGGAGTTGTTCAATTCAATTAACTCTTTAGAGATGATTAGAAGAAAGTTTGATTGTAGAGATTGGGTTTTTAGAAGTTAAAAAGAATAATAATAAAAAGCGCATTGGGATTATTGGTTCATCATAATGACAAATCCTTCACAAACAAACCCTAAACCATAACTTTATATTCAACCTACTTTCTAAAGACAAGTTTCTCTTTAGGGTATCAAAGCCTCTTTCGAGGTGCAGTGAGTGTGTTCCTCTAGCAACCACACCTATTCTCATGGTGGATTGCTATTAGAATTCTTGAAGAACGAAACTTTATATGTCTCAAGGTTTGCTAGACTATTCTCATGTTTTGCAACCCTTGTCTAAATTCACTTGTTCCAATATCAAAGCTCCGCTTTCGCAT
>Ga0315913_1002420_pt1 | contig 21875 bp, 12 predicted proteins | sample MpolsnodulesMG_FD_207736 | JGI IMG/M metagenome (GOLD analysis project Ga0315913, IMG submission 207736) | Medicago polymorpha root nodule microbial communities from Los Angeles, California, United States - small nodules | ecosystem: Host-associated > Plants > Roots > Nodule | place: USA... | reverse complement strand
AAATAGAGACTTTCAGAGGAACATTCTTGTGCCACGGAGCTTCTGAAACGACATCATGATGAGGCATCTCTTGCCGCATGAGCATTTGATACACACCACGGACGGTATAACCATCGTCAACATTAGGACGCCAGAGCCAAGCATCTGTTTCAGCATCCTGCAAAACAACGTTAGCAAGCACAAAAATACGAGTCATTAACCAATTATTTTACATAATTATAAAATGATATAAGTACAAAAGATTTATGTAAAATAACTGGTAAATGTCTTACATTTTTATATTTTTATAGTTAATAAAATGGTCAAAATAGTTTTAAAAAAAGTGGCAATAAAGTGTTTTTTTTTTTGACAAAGGCAATAAAGTGGTTAATGTGTTACAAAAATAGTCTTTTACATATAAAAGAAATATGATAAACAATTCAAGGTGTCGAATTTTCTGCGTTCCAATAACATTCTTCTTTTTCTAAGATCAGGTTAGCATTTGACTAATAAATACTCTATCTGATTGTTTTCATAAAAGATAAACAAGTCAACAAAAATAATGTATTTAATTTATAGTAATATACGAGATCAAATATATCAATTTTAATTGATTCATTTGTCTTTTATAAAATGGATGACATGACATGAAGTATATTGTTGACTTTTGATAAAATAAAAATGAGATGGTGATAAACTCGAAACAACATTAATAATAAATCCTGGTCATCTGTGGGCCTAGCCTTTACTTTGGAGTATATATGAAGACAGAAACAACATAACTTGCTCTTCATTGAAAGCTGAAACATTTCAGATTTCACATTTCACATCTCAAGCTACAATGGACACTCTCCCCACAACACAAGACAAAATTGTTCCTGATGCCTACGACTGTAAGGGTTTTCCAGCAGAAAGATCTAAAACTGGTGGTTGGACTTCAGCTTCTATGATATTAGGTCTCACAAATTAATCAATCACTACCTATAATATCTTCTCTTCTCCTGCATGCATGCCGTTTCTTTTGTTTTGTTTTGTTTATTGATTTTTTTTTTGTTTATCAGGAGGAGAAGTGATGGAGAGGTTGACAACACTAGGCATAACGGTGAATTTGGTCACATATTTAACAGGTACAATGCATTTGGGTAACGCTGCCTCTGCCAACATAGTTACAAATTTTGTTGGAACTTCATTTATGCTATGTTTGTTCGGTGGCTTTCTAGGCGACACTTACATTGGAAGGTTCGTACTAGTTAATTAGTGCATCTTTTGTTATCACGGTGAGTTTGTCAGAATCACGGCCTTTGCAAAATCACAATGTTAACCGAGATTCTGGTAATCCATTGTGATACCAAACACAGTTAGTCCTAACAGTATCAATCAAATTTCTTTTTAGTTTCATTTCATTCAAGTAATATTTCATTGTTTTTGTTGTGACAGATACCTCAATATCGCTGTCTTTGCAGCCGTTCAAGCAACAGTAAGGAATCAAAACATGTTACTATTCATATTTGTTGCTACTAGTTTTGCTTTTACACCCAATTTAATAATCAACATTTCATTTTCATCTAAATATCTACACAAACATAATATGCTTTATCCACCAGGATCGCCGCAACTTGCTATAAATTTATTATTATCTTTATACTTGTTCGATATTAGTTAAGATTTATTGTCTACCCCTTTGATATTGTCTTTTATATCTATAATCTATAACACTATCTAAAGAGAATATGAGATTTTTGGCTGGATTTTCCTATAAAAAAATCCATCATAATTTACACTACAGTAAAAAAAAGCGGAGAAATTGAACACTAGTTTCTAATAATACTGATAATTTAAGAGTTTAATTTTGATAGTTTTATTCATAATTTAATAGGGTGTTGCTCTCTTGATGATATCAACTATAATTCCAAGCCTAAGTCCTCCAACATGCAAGGAACATACAACTTGTGTAAAAGCAAACAATACACAGTTAACAGTTCTGTTTTTAGCGCTTTATGTTACTGCACTTGGCACAGGGGGTTTAAAATCCAGTGTCCCTGGCTTTGGTTCAGATCAATTTGATGCTACTGATAAAGAAGAGAAGAAGCATATGGTTAAATTTCTCAACTGGTATTACTTCATAGTAAACCTAGGATCTCTTATGGCAGTGACAGCCCTTGTTTACATACAAGATCATCAGGGTAGAGATTGGGGTTATGGTATCTGTGTTTGTGCTATTGTGCTAGCACTTGTTGTGTTTTTGTGTGGAACCTGTAAGTATCGGTACAAGAAACCGGTAGGTAGTCCGTTGACTCAGATTGCGGTCGTGTTTGTGGCCGCTTGGAGGAAGAGGCACTTGCAATTGCCTTCTGATTCTGCGTTGCTCTTTAACGACGATGCCATCTTACATGAACCACCGAGGATCAAGAAGCAGAGGTTACCGCACAGCAAACAGTTTCGGTAACACTTTTTACCCTTGTATCTTATCGTGTAGATATTTGTAGATATATTTTATAGTGTCGGAAAACTATAATAGTCTGAGATTTAGTTAGTTAGATGCATGTGTAAAGTTAATTGATAGTGTAAATATATTTTCGACCAGCTTTTTGGACAAAGCGGCGATCAAGGACTATGAAAATGCTGGTGGAATCATGAAGATAAGTAAGTGGCATCTATCTACCTTAACAGATGTGGAAGAAGTGAAATTGGTGCTGAGAATGCTCCCTATATGGGCATCAACCATCGTGTTTTGGACTGTTCAGGTTCAAATGATGACACTCTCGGTATCACAGGCAACCACTATGGATCGCCACATTGGAAAATCATTTCAAATCCCAGCAGCATCGATGACATCCTTCTTAATTGGAACTATTCTCCTAAATGTCCCTTTTTATGACCGTGTCATTAGTCCAGTTGCAAGGAAAGTGCTTAAAAATCCACAAGGGCTTACCCCTTTACAGCATACTGGAGTTGGTTTAGTTCTTTCAATCTTATCTATGGTTGCAGCAGCTCTTGTCGAAGAAAAGCGATTAACATTTGCACAATCACATGGTTTGGTGAATGATCCAACAGCAAAGATCCCATTAAGTGTTTTCTGGTTGATGCCGCAATTTTTCATCGTGGGATCAGGAGAGTCCTTTATGTATATGGGACAACTAGACTTTTTTCTCAGAGAATGTCCAGATGGAATGAAAACTATGAGCATGGGACTTTTCTTGAGTTCAAGATCCTTAGGATTTTTCTTCAGCTCTTTATTAGTGTCTACAGTGAATAAAATAACAGGTCCAAGTAAACCATGGATTGCAGATAATCTTAACCAAGGGAGGCTTTATGATTATTACTGGCTTTTGGCTATGTTGAGTGCTATAAATTTGATGATATACTTGGCTTGTGCAAAGTGGTATGTGTACAAGGATAAGAAGGTTGCTGAGGAAGGCATAGAAGAGTAAACTGATGTATGAACAAATGTTTACTGAAATAACAAAAAAAAAAATATTATGTTGGTATTAAATTATTTCAGAGAAGAATTTATTTTTTATTTGTTAATATTTTGGTTCAATTATACTAATATTCCAATTATTATTGTTCTTGCACAAAGGTTGTTTTGTTCTGACAGAGAATTGGAAGGAAAAAATATATATAGTGCTACTTTCCAGCTATAAGAACTTTCTACTGTCACCCTTTTCTGTCACTTTATTTATTGTAATAATATGCTGTTTGTATTGGCAACAGAAACAATGCATAGCATTTGGTTACCATAATCAAGTTTTGTAATATATTAGACCATTTTGGAAAGAATATATGATTTTTAGTAAAAGAAATTGTGAGGAGCCAATAGATTTTATCCTCATTGAGATTGCTCAACACAAGAGTAAAAGAGTAAAGTACTATCTCATTGTCCTGTATATTAATGCCCTCTTTCCTTAGTTTTGTCAAGTTTTCTGATGTTCATATTTTGGCATTTTTCATTTCCTGTATTGTATTGGTAGCTGTTGTTTGGATTGGATTGCACAGATTTTTGCACTTTTCTAGTACTATGCATTTTCCTTTGTTTCCCTAATATTAACACTTGTGCTGATTAGTTTGGTTTAATAGATTTCATTTTGCTTCTGAAAAAGATATGGATAACAGACTAATTAATTACTGAATCATGTTGAGATAATGACATGCTATGAAGCACGGATAATAACCTGCTATGAACTATGAAGCACGGACAACACTCCTCTGATAAGGGACCAAATTTATTAGCTAAACTCAGTTTCTAACTATTGAAATTATTGGCATTTAAAAAAGTTAAATATCTGCTATAGTAAACTATAGCATGTTAATAGAAGGACCAAATTTCAAGCGATGCATGATTTTTTGGGGAATAGGTGATTACATCGAATAAATTCACGGGGATAACACTTCACTTAATCCTTTTGGGACCACTACATTGGAGAAATTTACAATCTTGGTGTGAAGCCAACAAACATAAAATATTGAACTAAATTGGTGGGGTGCGCCAGCCAATGCAATAGTGCAACGCATAGGCGACACTCGAGAAACCCAATAGCAAGCTATTGTGATGGCTTCTCCCCCTCAAAAAAGTAATTTAATATCGTGTGACCCATTGGGCCACATATCAGATATTAAACTGATAAGAACAGATACTACACTTGATCTTAGCCAAAAGGCCGAGAAAGGTATGAATTGAAAGTGAAGCTCGCTTCTGGTTTTATATCCCACATCCACTAACTTTCTTTCTTAACTCCTCGATGTGGGACTAATATTGTTCAGCTTGGTAGACTCTTCGTAACTCTTTCTTCTTCCTTTATTTTTCATTTCTTTTTTTCCAATTCATTTCACTCGTATGCTTGAGTAGTATCCATCATTTAGAGTGCATCAATATTCACAAGTTTGGAATCTTTTTCACATTTCTATCTTCTGCTCATTTTCACTTGTTGAACTCTTAACATGACAGATAGTTGAGCCCTCTAGAAACATCCCTCATGGACTGTGAGTTCACTTAGTAACTTGTGAGTTTTGATTCTATACGCCACAAATTTCTTCTTTATTCCTATAACATTATCATCAATCACAGTAAATAAATACGCACATAGGCCGTCATGAAACCAACAACAACTTATGAATTGTGAAATATTAAATTCATGATATTCTTGTTTTAAAGCAAAATATTATCATCTGATGATTCTTATCTTATCCCTTGATGCTTTTGTTGATGGACTAACCCGCTAAGGCTATATTATATCATTCATCTTTATGTTTCAAATATGCAAGTGGATAGTGTTCTCTAGTCCCTGATCATATTACTTATATTTGAGTTTTATATGCATGTAGTCATGTTGGATTGGTTGAAGAGGCTCAAAGACAATTTAACCTGATGACAAACAGGTAAGGTATAGTGCCAGAAAGAGAGTGTTATGATTCACGGTTGATCTTTTGATTCAGGAAGGTAATTTGCGAGAGACGGAAAAACTAATGAAGACATGTCGATAAAACCAAATATTGCCATATTCGGTGCTCTTTTAAATGGTTTCCAGATTCCTGAAAACATCTATGTTACTAGTCAAGTGAAAGTACGACTACCCAAACTGAAACCTTTTCAAAATGATGAAGCATAAAAGGATTGCAAAGATAATTGGTCATAGTTCAGTTGAAATCAATCTGTTAACCTTATGATCGTCTCAAGATTCATTTGTTGTCTCAAATTTTAAAGTATTGACTGCCGGAGAAGTTTCAACAAGGAAAATCGGAACCATTGTCTAGTGTTGCATTTGTTCATCTAATTCCAGCTGCCTTGGTCAGTTAATTCGCATCAATATCCTGGTCATGTCATTGAAGACTTGTATAACAATTATGTTTTCTTTGTTTACAAGCCTCAAGAACATATACCCCTATACCATACACAGACCGACATACAGATGGATTTTCTGTTACGTGCCTTTTAGAACTGTACCATCATGTGTTAATATGCTGTTATAAGATATTCTAATTTCTAATTGCAAATGGACATAAATTACATCACAAATCCAAATGTGAATATCTCTATGCCAAAAGATGCCTATAATCTCCTTTATCCATGCGATTTTATGTTATTTGTATAGATTCCTTCTAACCATCGGTTAACATCAGTGAAAATATATGATGAAGTTTGATCGAGTGACATCTTGAATTTGATTCTTGTAACAACACATTAGCCAAATTTTGACTTCATTTATAACTTTTGAACCTTTTGATACGATCCTTTCTCTCTGTTAACGTTTTTACTTTATTTAAATCACAGCTTTTTTCATACTCTTAGAAGCTTGAATAAGGAAGTTTAATGTAGCTAGTTTCATATTAGGAAACAATTTGAACCAAACAATACTGTTGAAATCAGTCATGCATATTCTGGAAAATGAAGATTATGCATGTAACAAGATTCACACTATGTATTCATTTTGTATGAGCTACATGGTTAATTTCACCCTGTTGTTTGATTCATAACAGAGGTTCAGTTAGTTAGTTAGTTAGTTAGTTAGTTAGTAGTGGTTACAAATTTTATTATGATGACACAAATTAAAGTGAAACTCTTAGATGCTTGAGTGAAACCTCATTTCATCATGCCATTTTTGCCATAAAAATTATGTTGGTAATCCAATCTTTTACTTTAATTATCTCATTATATGGTTGGTGTCTTAAAATTCATTCAGAGTCTGCTGAATTCAGCAACTGCCCTCTGATTCTGCATTGCTCTTTAACGATGTTGACGTCTTAGATAAACCACTAAGGATCAAAAAGCAGAAGTTACTGCACAGCAAGCAGTCCGCATATCTTATTGTATAGATATTTATTTATATTTGTAATTAGATATATTTGTAAAGCATGTAAACTGACATTGTAAAGATTGTTTGAGCAACCTTAGACAAAGCTGCAATCAAGGACTCTGAATGTGCTGGTGGAATCATGAAGATAAATAAGTGATATCCACTTAACAGATGTGGAAAAAGTAATTGGTGCTGAGAATGCTCCCTATAGTTTTCTGTAATGTATTGGCAACTGTTGTGTGGATGAGGTTGCACACTTTTCTGAACTATGCATTTTTCCTTTGCTTCATCAATAATGGCACTTCTTTAACTGATTGGTTTGGTCTAATAAATTTCATTTTGCCTATGAAAAAGCTATGGATAACAGTCTAATCAATTTTAAGCCTACTGAACCTTACTGAGATAATGACATAGCAAAAACTCGTTTCTAACTATAAGTGTTTTACCCATCAAAGTGGGAAAGAAAGTTTTAGTAGTTCAAAGTAGAGTTTGGCTATGCTGGCTGACATCCCATTTAACTTGGTCTAATCCTACATGTTAATTGGATTAGAGTGATCCATCCGCGAATATTAACGAGTTCTGATACGCTGGTCCAAAATTAACTTGTGTTGACCAACAATTAAACGGACTAATCTACCGACCATTAAAAAAAAATCCACGGATTATAAAAGAATGGCATTTAAATCGGTAACAAAAATGGTCTTTTTTTTTTTTGGTCAAGTAACAAAAATGGTCTTTAAATAAAGCTAAAAATATAATCTACCGACCATTAAAAAAAGATCACAGATTAAAAAAGAATGGCATTTAAATCAGTAAAAAAAAATGGTCTTTAAATAAAGCTAAAAATATAATATTGTTGACAATTTTATGTTGTATGTACCAAGTAAGAAAAAGTGTAGTTTTACCAATCACGAATCAACCCACGAATCCTTAAACCGCATAACACGTGGACAATTGTTGTTTTCATATTCATTATTTTCTAGAAACATATGGAAATGACAAAAAAATTCAGTTATAAGTCAGTGGTAATTAACTACTGTTGCGGTGTTTTTGGTCATTTCGTTTCTAGAAAACAATGGATGTGAGAAAATCAATTGTCTAACATGTGGTCCATTATACAGTCCAACCCATCCGGGCCAAAACCTAAATGGGCTGGAAAAAAAATTGAACTTTAGCCTGCGCGGACATCAGGATAAACAAAACGGACTACAGGCCCGAGTCCATATACCCAACTCCATTTAAAGACACTTGTTGTTTTCACATCCATTGTTTCCTAGAAACGCATGGAAATGACCAAAAAACCCAGCGGTAGTTAACTACCGTTGGGGTGTTTTTGACCATTTCCATATGTTTCTAGAGAACAATTGATGTTATAAAAGCAATTGTCCTATTTAAAAGGGAGATTTTTCATGTAGTTTCTTTTAGAATCATTTATAGAATCTGTAAGCTTAAGCTATGTTACAATTCACGTGTACATAGTTTGTTTGTTTTTCAAGGGGCGCGTCTTTATAGTTGTAACATGTTAGAGAGGTCATTCATTTATAAATAATACAGTTCAATTTTCTCAAATCTCAATAGAAGAAATTAGACTTATTTCTCCTAGTTAAGGTCTCTTTAAATGACGACTGTCCCGTGTGTTTTTAGAGAGAAGGTAGACCTTCTCTCTCTAAACTTAACATGTATTCAGCCACCCAAACTAGGGTTTCTCCTTGGTTAAGCGGCGGCGAATCAGACCAGATCTCTGTGATTTGTCTTCCCCGGCCATATGGTTCGCTGCACCTAGGTGATCCTAGTCATTTCCCCTTCCTCTCAAGGCCCTGCTTCCCCATAACTACCCCACTGTCATCATACCTCAACCTGATACCACCCCATCTCACCATGACCCTTCCACCAACATCATCTACGGCCTCCACCTTCCCTGTTTTCGACATCCATAACAAAAGGCCAGATCTGATGGTGGAGACGACCTCAAGAGGAGATCTTCTCTGCCCACCGCAAGCTGAACACGAATTTCCTCTTTCAACGACGCGGCCTCCACCTGAGCCACCGCCGCCGATCTATGAGAAACTTGAGAAAATTGATGCCTCCATTAATGCTGCCACACCTTCACTTTTGGCACTCATCCGTCCATCTCCGAAGCCACCATGGTGGTTCCACGGTTTGTTGCTCTTGACCCCTTCAAATCAGGCTTTTGGTATTTGTTTTATTTCTAGAATGTGTCTTTTCTTTTTCTGGTTTAAGGATGCACTATTGGTGTTTGTCAAAATGCCTCAAAAGGATTCTGTTTTTTGGAACAAGTTAGTTGGTGTTCCTTGGTAATCCATAGTGACTGAAAAAGCTTATGAGACTGACTCCCATCGCAACAAACTCTCTAATCAGCAACCTACTTTCAAACATCCGATAAAATTGGACAATTTTGAGACCAATGATAGTCGAATTGTGCGAACACAAGTCAAAGAAATTATCCATAACTGGATTGGGAAAAGGACTGTGGATTCTCATTCTTATATTGCCAAAGTACGGGTTCGTAAGAGATTGAATGAGCGGATGCTAGTTTGTTGTTCTTGGATTGGTTATGTTCTTTTGGCTTTTGAACAAGCTATGTGTATTGTCAACTATGTGTGTCTGTGTGTTAGTTTTTATTTAAAATTTGTCCTTCAACAATGGATGGGGAATGCCCCAATTCAACTGTGTCAATCTATCTGTAATGCTTGTGGCTTAATTTATTGAATGAAGCATTTTTACTGTCAAAAAAAAAAAGGTCTCTTTAAATGACACAACCACCTCCTCCGGTATTAAAATTAAAATATACATTAATCTCCCCTAAATTCTCATTATATAGACAAACACCTCCCTTCTTCTTTAATATAATTTGTTGCTCGGTTGGTTAAAACATAAAATTACTGCACTAAAAAATTTCAGCAGTCGTTGCAGAACAAAATACCCAATATTGGTCAACTATAAGCTCGATTTCCCCATTTAGTGACCCCTTTCCAAGAATGCATTTTTACATTTGACAACATATACATAATTTGGCAATATGATAATACTCAATTTGGCAACAAATATACTTCTCAAAATTCACATGACAACAGAACAAAAATAGACTTCCAACTTCCAAACACGGCCCTGTCCAAGTTCCATGAGCATGAATGTAATTTTTTATGATAAGTCGTTAATGATTCAAGTAAGGAATTACTAGCTTATACACACACATTAAAGGTGTTACTATACTTTAAAGTCGAGACATGTGATATACATATTAATTTTTCACGTCTGAGCTGGTATAATGGGATGCTTGCCTATATGGGTCCTCCCTTATTGGCACATAGCATGCACATGCTCATGACTCCTGAATCCGAAATTCACTCCAACATTATGGAATCCTTGGAATAACTTGACCCTCTCTAGGTATTGATTTTTCATATTTTTTATTTTCATAATCCACTATTTATGTTTCTAATTATTGCCAATCATTTCATCACCAACATACATATTATTTTAAGTAGGGTTTTACAAGGACACAATAATTAAAATTAATGTTTAGTCAAAAGTAATAATTTAAATTAATGTAAACAACAATAATTTAAATTAATATAAGCATGAATCAGTTCGTATATCCATCAAGTAGCTTTAGGATGATTGCTTAATTTTCTCCTTTGTTTGTTGGGCATGATGCCCCATTCTTTCATGGCCTCATGGTTGGCATATGATCAACTGCAACTTAACGCGAAAAAAGAATCAATTATTCTTAAAATAAATGTTGTTGTTAGACCTTGGAAAATCAATTAGTAGTATTTTTAACTCATGTTAATTAGTTGGCAATGAAGGAATAATATGTGAAAGAAATACATGGGGCACCCTTGGATCAAGAGAAAGAAAACTTTCCTCGAGTTTCAAGTAGGAAGAATGCTACATATTGCGAATGATCATCAGTTCATGAAATTTTACAATGTTTTTGTTCAAATCAAAACCGCCTCATTAACTTTAACCCCGGATTTTTTGGAACTCACACGGAAAGTATTGTTAAGTATCGCAAATTTCCCCTAACCAAGACTTGGCAGAATTCAGGGAGAATCATGAAAAGGTTAAAGTCAACATAAAATGTGTCTTGATGGAATACACACTCGCGATGGGTCGTGAAACTACTTTTCACAATAAATAGCATTATTGTTTCACTTATCGTGATCACTTCGGGACAATATTGTTCGCTATATTTAGCATCTTTCTTTCAAATTTTGAATCAAATCAACTTTTGCATAGTTCAACTTTCTTTTAATCCAACTCTTATGCAGCATAGTAGTACTGGTACATCAATCCGCTCCTGCAAAGAATCCAATACTCTTATTTTTCACGCTCCATATGCAATACCGCAGAGAGAATCCAATTTTCATTTGCAAAGTTGGTTAGGACTTAGGAAGATGGGTCCTCTTCAACAATTTCCACATACTCCTCCTAAGTTGCAAAATCTGCTTTTTTAAGAAGACAAAATGATTAGTTAGCAAGGAAAATATTGATTCACAATTTCTTTTAACAAAAGTCATGCTAGATTTGGTGCACTTTTCTGTTAACGCATAAAATAAGTTAATTCTCCCACATTTCCACTTGCAACTGTCACAACAGACTGTTTGAAAGCTGTTTTATTGTTTTCAACGCAGAAACACCAGAGAGAATACTATCATACCACACAAATGGTCAAATTTGCAAAATCCAATCAAGGATATTACCCCACTTACCGTAAATGCTACACCAACTCGTTGTCTTCTTTGTATTTTCTCTCATTTATAAAATTCTTTGAATTCCCTCAAAATGAACTTTGAACAATACTCTCTTCGTCCCGCAATAGATGACACATTTGAAAATGTGCAATTTTGACCCAACTTACTTTGATCATATTTTTCTACTAATATACAAAGATAAATAATATCGTATAAGATGTCCTTAGATTCGTCTCGATGAGTATTTTCAAAATATCAAATTTTCATAATTTTTTCTAACATATTATTCAAGATATTTAAGCTTAAAATTATGTATTGGTATGCATAATTGGGTCAACTGTGTCATGTATTAAGGGACGGAAGGAGTATTTTAGTTAAATATATTTTTTATCTTTATTAAATAAATAAATTTTAATCGTGGTCTCTCTAAAATATGAGAAAGAAAAGATATCGATGTCAAATGTAATTATGTAAATTAGTTTTACAATGATGTCTGATAGATATTTAAATTTAACAAATGATTACAAACTATGACTACATGACAAGATGATGGGTTTCTATTGGACCACGGTGTAAAGATATTCTATACCATTCTACACCGTCAATGTCTAACCTTTAAACTCATTAATTATTTATTTGATTTTTATTGATCAATTTTTTTTAAAGTATTCCCTAATTTGGATGTCAACGAGGCGGGAGCAAGAAGCACTATTCCGCTATCCATATCCACCAATAAAAATGATCTTCGTCTCCATCCTCATTCTCCACCCCTCTCGAACGATGTGGTCTCCACGAAGACCAATCAATATAAAAACATAATTAATTTGTTATTATATTCAATCAAGTTGGGAGTAGTAAAAATATTTAAAATTCAATCATGAAACAAAGGATGAATTAAGACAACATTAAACATTACATACAAAAGAAATATATACACACATATTTTTGTGCGAAAAGACAAATAAATATAACATAAAATACTTAAATACGATATACATATGATTGTTTATTTCAATAAACTATTTTGAGTGTGGTTCCCGTATATGACCCGACCCAATCTCCAAACCGCCCTGGAGGAGACTTTCTTCCTCTCACGGAGAAATATAATTCAGCCATTGAGTCCTCAAATATGACAATCCCTGTGGAGAACCGGATATAAATTCTGAAATTCATACAACTCTTTATTGTCCTCTTCATAAAGAGAAATATTATTTAGACAATTATGTTAGTATTTTAAAACCTTAATTTCATAAACAAAATACAATTTTAAAGTGTATTAATTTATTTATTTTGACAAAAAAAAAAGTGTATTAATTGTTAAATTTAGTTAAATATCTATGTTTTATTTGTAAGGTTTTAATTTCACAAAATAAATAGTGTTTGTGTGAGAGCTTTATTAAGACTGGTGACCTCCTAAGAGTTCTATTGCACTCATCCACCATTTTTAGTTCCCAAAAAATTCATATAAAAAAATCCATAACTGATGGTATAACTGTAGTTTTGGATGAAGAATTAGTATTAACTACTTTTTTGGGTACTATGGTCTGTGTGTTTTTTGTCATATGTATTTTGTTAAAAAAATAAATAAAATGGGGGAGTAATCTTTTTCAGCCCTTTTATCACGTTTTCTTACCTCCATTAATATTTTGTTTTGATGAAAAGTCACATAGAAATTATATAAATGTGTGTGAGAGAGACCTAATTATGTACTCTGATTTTTCTTTTTACAAGAGTTGTGTACATGATAATACTTGTCTCTCATAATAATCGACTTGTTTTGATTGAAAGAAATGTATGAATAAATGGGATCTCGTAATTATATAAATGTGTGTGAGAGAAACCTATTTAATGTTTGATCACTTTACATTGATTGAACTTTTAACGACTCTATGGTTGAGTTTAATCAGAAACAATTAAATGGGGTCGCTTAAGAATTGACACAAACAGTCTTATTAAAAGTTAGTTCTCAATTCACTTTACTATCTAATGAAATATTTTGAGATTCTTTCCCTACAAAAAATATATATATTGAAAAAAAATACGAATAAAAAAGAAAGAATGTTATAATTATGTTATTATATTACTCTTATTAAGTATTGTTTCACTTGAATTTAGCTCTATTTGTAGAGACATTACATAATGTATGCAGGGGTCGGGATTTGAACTCCTGACACCTCCGCTTATTCACCTAAAAAGGTGAATTTCTAGCCACTAAACTACTTGATAAAAAAAGTATTCGTATATCATCCATTAATAGAAGTACAAACTGTTAAGTGTGAAATATATTGAATTGAAAGTGATACTTATAGTATTAATTAGATTGTACAATTGAAAAAATATTTTTTTAAAAAGAGTTATCTATATAATTATAAAGTTATGCTAACAAGTGTTATAATGTCATTGTTTAATGAAAGATATATTAGTAGGTGCTCTAGGGTATCACCATGGATTAGATTTCTTGTGCATACATTTGTCTTTATATAGTATTAGAAAAAATATCAGAATGGTCAAAGTATTATATAAAATTTGTGCATATTTAATATTTGTGCATATATTCATCTAGACAAAATCAACATCATCTTATATATTTATCGAGACAAAACCAACATCATCCAATATGCTAACGTTCCTCTTTATATAATACTGAAAAAAAATATTGACAAAATATTTTATTTATGATAGTTAAACCAAATAACTTATTTTGGAACGGATGAAGCAATTGAATGAACAAATTGTTGTCACCATTCAAGGTCATGGTTTTTTTTTTCTTTCTATTCACGAGTTTCAAATGGATACAATTTCAGGTGGCAAATTGGCAATTTATCTAACCCTTATGTTACATGTTAACAAGAATTTAAATTTAAAAAATGCAGTAAAAGCATATTTTGGAGATTGTCGTTGGTTGCATTGCACTAGCACATCGATTTTGAAAGCACGCCTACATGTACGCATTTCCCGGGACTAAGGTCGAAAGGATTCCGCAGGCGTGAGAACAAAGTCTGGCAACATTTCCACCCGCACTCCCCCACCTCACTTCCTATTCCCTTTTTCCAACCACCACCATATATTTTAGGTTTTCGAATTATAAAAGTAGTACATTAGTACTGGTACTTTTTTTACAACATGACATGAACATCTTTTTAATTCATATGTAAATTTCACTTTGCATTTGTAAACTCAAGTTATCGTACGTTATAAGTCATTTTAACAAAATAGATTGTGTTTTGTTTTATTTTATTGACAGAAGAATGTGTATTATAAAATCAATGAAATATTAATATTTTTTTCCATTAACCTTAATACAGTGGACTATAGTTCTTTTTTAATTTTTAGTCGCTCCATACTAAAGCACTTTTACACCATCGTGGTATGGCTTTGCATCCTTCGCACCATAGATGTAATGATTATGTTGAAAATGTTTCGCACTTTCTCAGGCAATGCCCTCTCTTTGTTTGTACTTGGAGATTCTTGGGGTACAATAGTATTGTTTTCTTCCATGAGTTACACACTCACTCGTGGCTCAAAAAAGGTCTTCAGCTCTCGAACACTCTTATTTTTGTGGCGCATCTAGTGTATTTGGAAAGCACGGAATATGATGTGTCATGTAATGAGCAGGTTAGCTATCATCAACTACGACGCAATGTTGGGAGCTATCTTAGTCCTCTCTTAACGTCCTTGGCTAGCAGTGTTCTCTCTCGCCCGCAGCAACGTTGGACCTCTTGGCACCCTTCTCGTATGGAAGCTACGATTCTCAACGTTGATGGGAGCAGTTTTGGTAGTTCGGCCGCTCAGCCTTTGTAGGTGTCCTCCACGATTCGAACGATGCATGACTCTGTGGATTCACGGGATTTATTGACATTTCGAACAACTTGCATGCAGAACTACTTGTGATCATGCATGGTTTGAAGTTGTCATGGGATAAAGGGCACCAAAATGTGATTGTTACTATGGTTCTCTGCATGTTATAAACTTAATTCAAGCTCCTCTCAATGATTGGCATGTTTATGCAACTATCGTTATAAACATCAATAATCTCCTTAATCTCCCTTGGAATGTGCATCTTACCCACTCCCTTCGAGAGACAAATGAGTGTGTGGATTTTTTTAGCTAAGCATGGTGGCAATCACGATTTTTCTTGATTCAACTTGGAGAACCCCCTCCCAAGCTTGGAAGATTTACTTCTCGTTGATGCGTCTAGAGTGCAGTTCTTAAGATTGTAGTCTAGTTTTCTTTTCGTTTTCTTTTTTCTTTGTTTTTTTCTATGTACCAAAAAAATTATTGTGCATTGAAAAATAAACTAGTCATCTATGAATATATATATAAATATCTTTAACCAATTTGCTACATCAAGGTGATATTATTTAATATTTTTCCCCTCTCAATTTTTTTAATGTTCTTTTTTTCTTTGCCAAAAAACACTTAGTAAATGTTAATTTATTTTTGTTTGTATAGTCGCATGCACCACATGGACCTCATGTACATAAATATAATATCTTAAATTTGAACTCGAGTAAAGTTGTCTAGACTAACAATATTAGTAGTATTTTTAGTTGAACTATATCTTATAAAACATTAAAGATTAATTTTATAGAAAAATCTAAGGAGTATCCTAAAGACACTCTATAAGAGTTTAAAATAGATCTTGATGCTTTAATTTAATGGGTCTTGCTAACATGTGTCATGAGGGCAATGGTTAAGGAATCTATAAATAGAAATTTTGTCTTGAAAATATAATATGATATTTTTGATCAAGTAATGATTACTCAATTTTGTTATAAAAACTTACTTGTTTTAAATGTTTAACCAATGCACTTGGGGCACTGGTTAGACCATCCACAATGGTGGATGTTTCATCTATTTAGCACTGCATTAAATATGCACCCTCATTGTTGAGTATAATATATGGGTGTCTATGGAGAATGATGGTTATGCAAACACCCTCTCTCTCTTCATTTTCCGCGGGCTCTATTTAATAAATCTTAATAAAATAAAATAAAAAATTGTTGCATTAAGTAGGCACCCTCATTTTGGAGTATAATATATGAGTGTCTATGGAGAATGGTGGTTATGCAAGCACACTCTCTCTCTTTATTTTTCGCGGGTCTCATTTAATAAATCTTAATAAAATAAAGAAATTTTGTTAAAATGTAATGATATAGAATTATTTGTGTGACCTATTTAATAATTTCGTTTGAGGTGTTGGGTTGAGAAAATTAGTGTTTATTAAGGATTATTGTAAAATAAATGATATAGACGTGGGAGACATATTGAATCACCTAATTTGAGGTGCTCGGTTGTGGATGGTTTTGTATTCTCATAATTTCCGTGCGTTAATTCAATGTATAACTTTTGACTATTTTATCGGCTTTTTCGCATTTAGGCGCAAATCCTCAAGTCTTGGACCATTTGGTAGTTTAATATCATGGCATGACATTATTAAGCTTTGATTATCTCAAGATAATTGTCTGCTTCTAATGGAACTCAAGGAGGCGTTCCATACATGATTATTAAATTCGGCTAAAATACAAAAATTATAGTCCTACTAGTGGTAGAAAATCTGTCGTGTTTATAGTTTAAATTTCAGTGCTTTTTTAGATGCTTTCTCCCTCCCAACTCTGTGCCAGGTTTCCATTCTCTTTCAATTCTTCTATTCCCCACACCAACTGTTCATATTACAAACTCCCATGATGTTACATTTTTTTTTCTTTTTAAAATTCTATCAACTTATAGCTATAACGTTTTGCACCTATGTCTAGTAATTAAAAAATGGATTGCATGGACGAAACAACCCTTGCTGTCATATTGATGACAATTCAAGCTCATTAAATTGGAGTGCATACGTAAACATAATGAACTCGAAATAAATCAATCAGTAAATGGAAAATTCTTTACTCTTTCCCTCGAGTTTACTCTTAAATCGTTGAACCAACTGGGGAAGTGAGAAATCCTTAATTAGTTAACTGTTGCATATTGAAACATCAAGCTGACGACCCAATACTGGCACACTGCAGCTCAGTAATGGTCACTTTCATTTCAAGAAGCAACAATGTCACCAAGGATACTTTAATAATAAAGAGTTAGGCTAACAAGTAGTAACTTTTAGTTTTTTAAAGGTCAAATTCATCATTTTTCAATGTAATATTTCTATTTTCATCTTCTAACCAATACCCTAATAAGAGTGTTTTTTAGCATTTTCCTTTAACAAATTCGTATTTGAAATTATAGACAATGCATAAGAAACCGACAAAAAAAAATTGTCTTAAAAATATGAGTCAGACACATATAAAAACCGAAAAAAATACTCTCAGTTGTTGGCATTTTCCAGTATAATAACCCAAAAAATACTCCCATCTTACTGCAAAATGAATGAATGAATGAACCTACTGCCAAAAAAATGAATGAATGAACCTGTCAACATTAATTTTTTTGAGTTTCTTAAACTGACAGCCATAAAAGCCACGAAGCTTATATTTTCAAAGTCTTTGACTCCAATAAGTACTCAATTAATACAGTATGCTCTCCTTAATCCCGACCTTAATAAGAGTACTCTCTTGTTTCTTTTTAATTGTACCGGTAGCTTTAATGTTGTTTACACATATCAATGAAGTCAATAAGTCGTGTATCTCATTATGAACCGCAAGAAGAAAAAAAACTTGTGTTTGGTTTGGTTTGATTGAACTTTTTTTTTAAAAAATTCACCAAATCAAATCAATGGTGTTTTTGGTTGGTTTGATTTTTTATTTAGACAAAATATAATTTTAAAATCCGGCAACAATTTTGATTCGGTGCGGTTTGAATCAATTCTGAGACAAAAAGTCATCTGATCCAAAATAACAATCGCATGATTTGGTTTGGATGACTATTCAAAAAAATTGATTTAATATAATCCAAATATATGCGTTTTAATTTGGATTGGTTTTTAGATAGCTAAAATGCAACGTATAATTTTGTTATTTGTAGTAATACTACACATACATGGTAAAATAATATGTTTGATTCAAAATATAACACAGATACTCCCTCCGTTCTTGTATGTAAGCCTCTTTTGCTTTTTTCACATTTCTTAAGAAAAGTTGTAAGTGTAATTAATATGTCTATTTTGTGTGTTAATATTACCAAATTATCCTTTGTTTGTATGTATATTAAATTTGACTTTTCATATTTCAAGACAAGTTAGTAGTATTAATTAGAAGTATGTTTAGGAAAAAAAATGCATCTAGTAATTTGAAAAAGAGTTTACATTTAAGGACAAAAATAAAGTCAAATGAGTGCTTAAATATAGGGACGGAGAGAGTATATTAAAAAAATAACATTACATGAATAAAATGAAAGAATATATTCGAAACATATGAAGCATTATAATAATATAGATTAAATTAATGCAATATATAAGATTAAAAATCAACATACAATATATTACTGCAATAAATAATACTAATCATATACTCCCTTCGTCCCATATTAGATGACCTAGTTGACTCCGATACACATACCAATGCATATGTTTTATCTTTGATATCTTCAATTCTCTATTAAAAAAATTATGAAAATTTAATGTTTTAAAAATATTGATCGAGACGAATCCAACAACATCTTACATGATATTATTTATCTTTGTGAATTAGTAGAAAAATATGGTCAAAGTATCTTAAGTCAATAATGTATATCGTCAACTAGGTCATGTATTGAGGGACGAGTAATAAATAAGTATTAAAACTTACTTTTGCGGTTCACTTCGGTTTTGAAAAAGTGATACAAAATCCGATCCAATCTTAGCGTTTTTTTTACAAAACAACGTCCAAACGCATCTAAAAATATATCATGTTTTTTCGATTTTCAGTTTTTTTATCGATTTGCGCGGTTTTTATGTTGAATCGATTTGGATTTGAACACTCCTATTAGTTGCATCCATTAACTAGTTGCAACAATCAACTAAAAATATCATTAAGGAGGATAAACAAAATGTGCAATAATTCACGATTAACTCCAATTAAAATTAGAGTGTGGGAGATGATTGGTTGAGTTGGGAGAAGAACTTGCCAATGTGAGATACAATCAATTGAGAACGCCGCTAGAAGAGAGACGATGGATGAAGGTTTTAGGCTAAGTGAAGTGAATAGTGTTTGAGTATGAGTGACTTGCTAATTTAATATCCATAATTAAGTGAATTTGTGGTTTGGTTTGATTTTGTTCATGTGGCAAAACAAAAATCACAAATAAAATTGAATTGCACAATTGACTGAAAATTTAACCCGAACACATCCAAATCAAAAATGATTATTTGTAATTTTTAAATTGAGTGGTTCGATTTGCATTTCTATATTGTGTTGATTTGAGGACAAAAAATTTCTTTAAAGGAGACTTATAATCAGAGAGGGCAAATAAGTGAATGAATTACTCAAATAAAATTCTTTTAATTTATTTCAATTGTTACATCTAAATTTTGAAACATGAAAGAAAAAATAAATAGATATAAAATAAATTCTTTCAAGTGGAATTCTTTTAATTTTTTTCAATTGTTACATGAAAGAAAAAATGAGATATAAAATAGTATATAAAAAAATGGTTATTTTATCATGTGTGAATTTACCTATGTTAAAAAAATTAAAAATAGTAAGTTAGTATTGAGAAAAGATGATATTGAGCTTATGGTTGAGAAAATTGATACCAATCCAACGAACAGAACTCATTCCCTTGTAATAGAATGGTTAATAAATTTGTGGAGTGCTTAATTAATGAGCCTCTTAAAAAGTAATGAGTGCATAAGTCTGAAGTGAAAATGACCCACATGAAATTTTAACCCCCGTGCATCCGATTAAAAAAACATGCGGCCAAGATTCAAAAGCAAGTAACACCAAATAAAATGAAAGAAGTGTAATGAGCAATTTTTGTTTCCAAAATTAATGACCCTTGTTGTTTTACGAGACAGATACCACATGGGTAATTCCAAAATCTTCAGAAGGATAAAACAATAATTTCCTTGAACCATACGGTAGTAAAATCCATTTATTATGGCGCCATGTCGCTTCCACTACTTCCTCTCATTCTGATAGTAGTACGACTTTCACAACACAACATTATGAAATTGAAACCCTTTTTGTCACAACAAACATATCCTCAACCTCCCCAAAAAAAGTAGTTCAACTCTTTCTTAAAATCATCAAACATTGTTGTTCTTGTTATGGCTGGTGGGTGGGTGAAATCATTGCAATGCAAATCCAAAGCATTTGAAGATGTTTACAACCCAAACACAAACACAAAAAACAGAATACAAAGTGCAAGTTGTAGAAAAAGTGTTCAAGACATTAAAGATGTTGTAGTTGAAACAACAAAACCTAAATCCAAAAAACCGCTTCAAAAACATCATAGTTCAAGATATCCAACAACAACAACTGATTTTGAAACTACCATAAACCGTTCTCGAAGCACAAACTCAACCACCAACCGGAATAATATTCCGATGCCGGTGCCGTCACCAGACCCACGTTTCTCTTCTCTCACGGAGCTTACGGAGGGTCATCCTTCGAGGAATGTGGTGGAGATAATCTTTCACACTAGCTGGGGACCCAAACCGTTTTCGGGTCGCGTTGAAATGATTTTCAAGGTTCATAATGGTTCAAGAACAGTGACTCGATTTGAAGAGTATCGTGAAATGGTGAAAACCCGACCCGGGTCGAGGAACCATGAGGAGAATGCAAGGTGTGTTGCTGATGGGAATGAAGTAATGAGGTTTCATTGTTTGGGACCTACTTCAGGCGGTGGTCCCTACGGTGGAGCTTGTGTGGGATCGTTTCCAGGTGGGAAAGGTACGGCGGCGATCTGTACTTTTTCCGGCAGCGGTGGAGCACATGATAGTTCTGGTGGTGGTAGAGGAAGAAGGGCTATGTTGGTTTGTCGGGTCATAGCGGGTAGGGTTTCGAAGCGGGTAGGGTTTGTGGATTCGTTGTTGGATGGACGAGTTGGGTTTGACTCGGTGAGTGGTGATAATGGTGAGTTATTGGTTTTTGACTCGCGTGCTGTTTTGCCTTGTTTTCTTATCATTTATAGGTTGTAAAAATTATTTGGAGTTTTTACTTTTAATAACTTTGATTTTATAGCACTAGTTTTTTTTTAGGAAAATACTTTTTCCTGATTTATTTTTATTTGAGATTTGGAATGTATGTATTTATGAATGCTGATTGTTAAGTTGAGGTGTTTCCAAACAGCATTTTTTTCCTTGCATTTGTTTATCAACCAACCCATTATTATTTCTTTGTTTTATTTTAATTTTGTTTTAATATTTCATTTTGGAACAATAGAGATAGAGGCAAAAGTCTATCTCCCTGGATATATTTTAGGCTTAATTGCACTTTTGGCCCCCTATGTTTTAAGAAGTTGCGATTTTGGC
>Ga0315913_1002419_pt1 | contig 21881 bp, 9 predicted proteins | sample MpolsnodulesMG_FD_207736 | JGI IMG/M metagenome (GOLD analysis project Ga0315913, IMG submission 207736) | Medicago polymorpha root nodule microbial communities from Los Angeles, California, United States - small nodules | ecosystem: Host-associated > Plants > Roots > Nodule | place: USA... | reverse complement strand
TTATGTCGACGTTTAATGATGAGTTATTAGGTCTAAATTCACTCCTCTTCAAACTAGAATTCATAGGTGTTTATTCGGTTCTGGTTTGAAACGAAATTGATCGATTATTTGATTTATAATGTTGTTTATGAAACATTTATCCAAAAAATTACATTTGAATTTAGAAACAAACAGAAGAAATGTGAGTAAAGAATCATGTTTGGTGTCATAAACACTCTTGGATCTATCAAGGTTAATGTAAAGACTTTTTAATGAAGTTGAATGAAAATCGGATAACAATGTAAATATTGTATGACATAAATGATCGGTTTGTTACAAAAAAGAAAATTAAAGGAATAATTTGTTAAAAAATAAAAAAGAAGACCAAATAAATTTTTTACATATTGCAAAATGATCCTACAACAGAAACAAACATCTAAATATAAAAAACTAATTGAAAATTTTACAGCATGAAAATCTACTAATTAAATTAAATTACTTTTTTGTATAATCGTGCAAGAAAAAGAAACAACATATTTGACCATAATGGTAAGGATAAACTTGAGATTTTTACCTTAATTTTATGAGATAACCACAGACCAACATCTTGAAACAAGTCGTTCAATGAAGCATCTGGCTTATTCTTAATAGATGTGTCCTTGTTTTCTCAATCTTTTCTGAATGAATGACCTCCAATAGCCCACCTGGTCCTTCAAGGTAAAAGGGTGACTCTGGAATCAATCCACAGCTCGGCTGACAAGAGTTGCATACATGGCTATAAATCCTGCACAAAATGTCAGCGAAACAACTAACCATTAGTGATAAGCAGTGTTTAAAAACCTGGTCGAACCAGCTAGTTCATGCGGTTGAACTAGCAACAGCAAAGCAGTGTTTGAGAAATCTGGCAGGTCCGGTTGGTTCCAACCGGTTGAACTAGAAATTGACCACTTCATCAATTGGTTTTATTTCAATTGTATTGCAGTCTGATTTGAACTGGACCAATACTCTTGTTATAGATTAAAATAAAAGTGATTTTGATATAAATAATTGGGTTAAATAAGTTTTTCATCCCTACAAATATAGTGAATTTTGACTTCAATCCTAAAAAATAAAACAGAATGTTTTCGTCTCACAAAATTTTTCGTTTTGTTTTTGGTCCCTAATGACCAATTTATGTTTAAAATAATGTCAAGATTGTGACTATTTTATGTTCAAGATATGCTCACGTTATGTCCCTTTATTACGTTCAACCTTTGTATGTGCATATTATAATGTTCCAAAAATGTCAAGAACGAGTCAAAATTATATCCATTAAGGACCAAAAACAAAAAAAAATGTGAGGACGAAAAAATCTCATTTTATATTTTAGGGACTAAAATCAAAATTTGTTATATTATTGAGACGAAAAAACCTAAATAATTTGAAGGATTCTTTAGAGATTTTAAGAAAAACATAGACTATAGTTGAAAAGGTATTCAAGTTGAAAAACTGTGGATGTCAAAACAGTTTATTTTTTAAAAAGGTTGAAAAAACAGACACCATAAATTCCAATTTTCACTATTTTCTATAAAAAAAAAATATTTTTTTCAAAATCTAATCAAAATGGTTATTTCATTTTCAAATTTTCAGCATAAAAATAATTTTTTAACAAAAAGATTTTCAGCATAAGTTGAAAGAAGCTTACAACCAAACATGTAAAACATTAAAACTTACTTTTTTAAAATCTAAACTAAAAGGCCCAACAACTGTATAGCTATTTGAGCAAACATGACTAAGAACTGCATAGTCAAAGACGTTTTAAGTTCACAATACCAGTGAAAACCATTCAAAACTTGAATATATATGAACTTACAATACTTGTACATATTCAAAACTGTTGCGAAAACAATTAAAAGCTTGAATATCTAGAATACTGTCAAACAGCTAACTGACAATGCATGCTTCAGTCTAAAAAGGTTAAACATATTTTTGCATGAAATAGTTTCAGCCTCCTTGCAACACAACTTGTTAACAAGTTTCAAGTCACATTCATGTTATTAAATGTGAGAGTCTCACATACCAGTAGTATAACAAGTGTTGCAAAACAAGTCATTCAGTGAGGAACTGTTCCCAAAACAAGTCATTCACTCTTTGTGGAGCAGCTGGTTTGACTTGGATGCTACCTGAAACCTCCTGCGGGGAAGCTAAATTGAGAACCCCGTTAGCCACATTTCGGTTTGAGTGAACTCCAATTTCAGATTCTTTACCACTGGCGTTGACCCTTGATTCTGCCATATTGCCAATTTCTTGACAGTCTATCTGGGGTGACCTGGCCGAGTATGAATTCCTGTTGAATTCTAATGTGCAGGATGCCAGAGTCAAATTTAGTTGGCAGGATATATAACTATCACCTTCTTCACTACTTGGCTCTAAAGATTGAAGATTTGGGATCTCAGTAGTTGTTGCTCGTCGTGATAAACATGAATCCATGTTAAAAGCAAAAGATGCCCCAGGATCTGCAAGCTCTAATATTTCAGGTGCAAAAGCAAGGTCAGTTCTTGTCTGCATTTCTGTCAGTTCTCCTTCAGACAAATTTTTCTGCAGGCTTTCCTCGTTTTCATTTGAAACATGTGTGCTACCTGATACCAAGTTCATATCTGAGGCAGATGGTGAAAATTCCAGTCTGAGTTTATTCGAGAAATCTAGATGGAAAACATTTTCAAATCCCAGACTGAAATTGCTATGATTGTCAATCAAGCTACCTGCAGCAACAGGCTGCACACGATCAACATGAGGCAACCGCCTTTTCTTATTACATGCCGCCGCATCCATGGATTCGATTTTGCGCTTAAGACGATCAACAAAAGTAGGATTCTGAAGAGCCTTCTCAAAGTAGTTTACCAAACGTGTCTGCCTAATCTCCATGCCATCCAATAGCTGCTGGAAATTATCCAGCTGAAACTTTGCTGTTGACTGATGATGCTTGTAGTTTAAGACACTGGACTCGAGAGAATTTTTCTCGTGGGAAAGCTTCTCTATTTCTTTCTCTAAAGCTGCCCTTTCGGGATCAACAGCAGAACCCGGAGGATGACTGTGACTGTGGATAGGTTTCCTACGGTGTATATTCTTCAAAAGATGTTTTTGATCTTTTATAAATTCCTCATTAGCAAACTCCCAACGCTCCGAAACTTTTTTTCGAAATCCCTGATAATAAAGCACACATAAATAAACAATAACAAATTAAAACCTACACCCATAAACAACTATTTATCGTTTAAGCCATAAGATCCACAACCTTCTTTGAATGATTTACCATTAAATCATTAAAAGAATATTCTTTATTACACACATACAAACTTCAGGAAGCAAATCTTGCATTGGGCCCTAGTTTTCAATCATTGCCATAAGTACATGATTTCTATTTTTCAACCCTATGTCCCTGTCTAAAACTTAGATATCAATCTCAATGTAAACCATCAATTTAGTCTCTAAACTATCACCCCCTCTTCAACTTAGTCCCTTAACTACATAAATATAATAACCAATCTCTAAAGTATATGGCATCCGTCAATTTAGTCCCTGCTATTAAGATGTTAGAGACTAAATTTCCGGATTATCACTTCCTTCTTAATTCATTTGATTCATCAATCGAGTAACGATTATCACAATCCATATCCAATAATCATGAATAAAAATAACCGAAATTCGATTAAGACACAATCAATGGAGAATAAATGAATTAAGAAGGAAGAGAGTTGAAAATAAGATACATACATAGGTATTGAGCTGACGAATGAAGCTGGAGAAATTGTTGTGTTTGAAATAGGTCGGGAGGAGAACCCTGGCGAATTCAGGAGGGTTCCAAACGATGAAGCTGGTGTTATTAGAGCTCCACGAGATGATATCGTCTGTCACAGAATCATCCACCATGTCATACGTCTTTTGAACAAACGGCGCCGGATTTCCTCCGTTTCCGCCGCCGTCGAATGAGGATAGCGGCGCACCATCCATCTTGTCGTGTGGTAGACTGGTCGTTGTTGGCGTTTGCTAGCAATGAGACGAGTACCAACACAAATCAACTAAGGATTATTATTATTTGGCTTAAATATGTCTATAGTCCCTGCAAATAGGGCTCAGTTGAATTTTAGACCCTGTACTTACTAATCCTCCCAAATTTGATCCTAATTACATTTGAACGCCCATGTGGCAAGTGATCACGTACGTGGCACTAGCTGACTGGGTAAGGACTTTGATGACTCAACATTTATCCCCCGAAACGAAACGACCATTTTACGCTTAATAAAACCAGACACGTGAGAAAAGACCAAAATACCCCTGACAATTACCCTTGGCTTCTTTCTTCCCTTTTCTCAGTCCGACCAGCAAATTTAGCAGCGAAAATGGCATTATTTTGGATCTGGTTATAGACAAAAATTACAACGCATTTTCTCTAGCATGTAAAATTCAGTTGTAATACTAACTCACAGATCTAATTTTATACAAAAAAAACTGAGGTGCAAGCAAACCACAAATACAACACCCAAACATGAAGGCTCAACACAAAGCAGGTTACCTTAAAGCTATTCAAGATAAACTAAGCAATTATACGCACACCTGCTACTGTAATGAAAACAGTAGAAATCCAGGATTGCAACTGGACCCAACACAACAAATCAATTCAAAACCTAAACAACAAAATAGAATAAGGCACAACATACCAAATAAGGTTTTGCGTCATGCCCCCGGTGGATGTGTTATTGTTCTTGACGTCGGAGAAGCCTTTCGTTTTTGGAGGCAGAGAGGTGTTTTGTGCGGCGGAGTTCAGGGAAGAAGGAGGATGTAATCGGTGGAGGAAAGACAGAGAGGGTGAAGAAAGAAGGCAGGGATGTATTGGTCTTTTCGTAATGGTCTAAGAACATTAAGGGTAAAATGGTCAACTCGTGTTGTGTTTGTTGAGTCAGCACCATCCTAGCCATGTCACAGCCACACATCTAATTATGTGCCACATCAATAATTATTTTGATTTAGGACTAAAACTCAAATTGCAGAAGTAAAATTTATGACTATAGACATATTTAAGCCTTATTATTAATTTTTTTATGAAAATTGTTTTTTTTTTTTATTTTTGGTCAAACCTAAGAATTTTTTTATTTTTTTTCAATACTTCTAAAAAAAATTGCAAAATAATATTTGTTAAATGATTTGATATGTTTTAATTGTCGTGGTATAGTCGTCTCGTCGCCATCGAGAATTTGAATTTTACGTTATTGTTTCCTCTATTATTGCTCAATTATCTTTACATTCCAACTTCAAGGTGAAGTTTATTAGACGACAAGTGAACACGGTTGATCATACACTAGCTAGGGCGGCCTGTTATTGAGCTAGTCACCGTATTTTTTATGGTTATCCTTCTTGTATTAAACATTGTTTAATTAATTATATAAGTTAAGTTTGTTTTGGTAAAATGCGTAAGATCAATGTCGATTAAATCATAAAAAAAATCTTTAAAAACTTCATTTAAAACAAGACGTATCATCATAATTTAAACAAAATATTCGATAGAGACACCAAAACTGTCAAATTTTAAAATAAGAGGACCCATTTGATAAAATAATGAACATAAAGAGACCAACTCAACAATTAAGCCTAAATTACAATAGTTTCACCTATGTTTAACATAAACGTTTATTTTTAAAATATGTAAAGAAAAATTGAATTTATATAATAACTGCAATTATATAAACAAAAATTTGGTCTAATGGTAAAACCTTGAACTCGAAAGAGTGCACCCAAATGGAAGAAAAGAAAAGGACGCTAAATGGAGAGGATTCTAACCGATAAAATATATGTAGTGCCGAAGCAAGTTGTAAAAGTTTTATGAACTGAAGGTCTAGAAAATAGTAAAGTAGTAGGTTGCAAGAATCTGAAGGAGTTTATTAACATAGTATTCAGTAGATAAAGACAATTGAAAGAAGCTCCTAATATTGTGCAAATCTCTCTCTATTTATTTGTAAGATCTACAATTTGACACTTTCAGAAGTTTGTAAATAAAGATGTACTCATTTTTTATGTTTGTGTCAATTATGTAACTTGCTGTTAGAAGCATTAAATTTGCTGAAGCAACTCGCCAATTTTAAACTTTAAAGGCATTATTATAATTTATAACTAAGACACAAAACACTTTGTTCTACTTCTGATGTTCTGTGTTTTGTTCATTCTACTTTTGCTTCTTCTGTGATATGTTGAGGATTCACAAAGCTGGGCTGATGGGTTGAGGATAGTAACCTTGCCCACATCCGGTCTGTTATCACAACGTTCTTCGGTCCCTCATTTATAAGCTGCACATACAAAAGAACATTTTTGCGTAAGGAAAATTAACGATATAATATGACAAGAAAAGTACCTATAACAAACAAAATTATGTTGTAGTTCAATCAAAGTAAAGGGAGAATTTGAGATATCAAATGTATGTTTCTTGTATGTCTACTTTGTGCATGTTTGGATTGATGGTGAGTTTAGGTAGACTGTCACAATTATTTGGCTAACGCTACACTTTAGTCTTTAGACCTTCAACAAAATTACGCTATCACCATGAATTTGTCGGTCTAAACGGATACAATGTGGGGGCATATTAAAAGCTACAAACTGTGGCTTAAATCAGAACTTATGTTTCACTCTGATACTAAAAACTATATTGATGTAATAGCGAAGAGTCACAATAACTTACATGAAAAGGAATGTAACAATTTCTTCCATTAACTGGGCCGACTGTGAAGCCTGTGTATCCAGCCATTGCACCATGCACGGCACTTTGAGCAAGTAGGGTGCAGAATACATTATCAGATGCATTACTTGGAATTGCACGGATCATGTAAGTAGGATCTGCAATACAATTATTTTTTTAGTTCACAGCATTTTGTTCTTTTAATGAGTAAACACATACAGTTCTAAATAGGGAACTCACCAATGTACTTCAGATTTATAATTTTTTTACTTCTTTCAAAGTGATCCTACAATAGAAACAAACATTTAAACGTAACAAAACTAAAGGAAAATCCTACAGCTTGAAAATTTACTAATTAAATTGAACGGCTTTTTCGTATAAGCATGATTTTAACTTAGATTCTTAGGATTACCGTGCAAGAAAAAGAAAAAACACATTGACCATAACAGTAAGGGAAAACTTTGTGATTTTTCACCTTAATTTTCTGAGATAACCACAGACCGACATCTTGAACCAAGTCATCAGGAGAAGCATCGGACTTGTTCTTATTAGATGTGTCATTACGAGGAATAAGCTCCTGACCTGCACCTTCAGCTATTACTATAACCATGTGTCCTTGTTCTCTCAGTCTTTTCTCAATGAACTCCAGAAGTCCACCAGGTCCCTCAAGGTAAAAGGGTGACTCGGGAATCAAACAACAGTCCACATCTCGGCTGGCAAGAGTTGCATACATGGCAATAAATCCTGCACAAATATGTCACCATAACAACTAATCATTAGTGGCACTGAGTGTTTTAAAAACCTGGTCGAACTAGCTAGTTCAACTGGTTGAGCTAGCAACTGCCAAACAGTATTTGAAAAATCTGGCCGATCGGGTTGGTTCACAGGTTGAACTAGAAATCGACACTACTTTGTCAGTTGGTTTGATTTCAATTATACTGCAGTCTCATTGAATCATATTGAACTGGGTTAATACTCGTACATATAATTCATTTAGTTCGTTCGTAATCGATGTGAAACTAACCACTTACACATAAATTTCAACACTGTCTATACCATTAGGCTAAGGTTGTACATTACTGTAAGAATGAATGAAGCTTACCACTGCAACGTCCCATTAGCTTCACAACACCAATACCATTCTCAGCGCTCTCTGCTTCCACATGGGCAGAATTAATGGCTCTTTGTGCCTCTTCAACAGCAGTGTCAAAACCAATTGACTTGTCAATAACCTAATTCAGATACATAACAACCTTCATTAACTATGTTTAAATACTAATCCATTTTCATTTTTCAGTTGAATGGCATGAAAAGCATTTAGGATTTCACATATACAATCAAAGCATCCTTACAGGAATATCATTATCGATTGTCTTTGGAATTCCGACCACTGCAACTTTCAAGCCACGTCTTCTAATTTCCTGAGCAAATAACCAAACCTCATGAGTACAAGTCTTTTCCAGTCTTAACCTCCGGTTTCCAGAGTTTGCGAGGTAAGTACAGTATGATAAAAAATGTTTTGGTCAGAGATCGAACTCAGCTGTTTCAGATTGATTCAACCATAACTGAAGTTCATTAACACTTGAGTCCAACCAACTGGTTACATTACTACAAATTTTACTATCATTTAAAACATATGTTCTCATAATAGATCATAATAAGCACTCAAATTACATAAATTAATTGCTACCTCAAAAATCATAGCTGCTTCATTTTGAGTTCCAAATCCTCCAAGTATATAAACCTGATTAATGCCTCGATCCTGAATGCTGTCAACAATCTTTGAAGTATCATGGCCTCCATATGATGTCCCCAAAACTGTTCCACCACGTTTGTGAATATCGTTGACAATCTTTGGTGTTAAAGGAATTGTATTTCTAGAGTAAAATCCTCTATATCCACCCTACATCCAATCAAACCACTAGAATCTAGATCATATTTCAATGAAACAAAGTTACATAAATAAGTAAAGGTGTTTAATTGGACATTGTTACATAAATATTTATACATACCCCTATTCCCAAAACTTTTTGCACTCCATACATATGGTATAAGCCACAAACTAATTCTCTTATCACTGTATTTAGACCAGGACAAAGACCACCACATGTAACAACACAAGCATACACTTCCTCTGAATCAAAATATACCTGCAATACATTCACTTCACATTACATATGTGGAAGGAATCAAATGTTTCAATTTTGAACACAAGAAAAAGCCAAATTAACCTTCTGAGCAGGCCCAGCACGCCGAAAAAGAGTCCCTCTTGGACTATTTTTATGCACAACTATCTACAAAAAGGAAAATAGTTAGAATAACTAACTCAGAAACACGGAAAGAATTCCAGAATTAAAGAGAAGAAACATAATAAAAATGTTAAAATGACTTACCTGTTGCGCAACTGTATCATCTGGATGCACATAATACTGTCTGTGGAAACATAAATTAACCAACTTAATCACCGAATAAAAATTGTTATGGTAAACAAACACAAGAAAGAATCAAACTTTTCAATTACGCCCTTATTCTATACGTTATTTTAGATTGTTAAGTGTTTCTTTCTAAATTAGGCTATGAAATTGATTGAAAACAGCTTATGCACATGTCTTTCTACTGAGGGCCGGTTTAGATTGACGTCTTTGAGCTTATCTAGTGACATAAATGTTAGAACATTATTGTTCCAACAATAAACGCTTGTGACACTGTTTGAGACAACTTGTAAAACCAACTTATGACATGTTTATAAACCAATTTTAGCTTATTTTCATGAGCTCACCAGGATTAGCTTATGAAAACAACTTATAGATTATACAAAAACAGTTTGACTTTATTTTATCTTGTGTTATATAATTAGCTAATTCATAAGCGCTAATCCTATAAGCTCTCGCTTATGCTATAACCTGTAAAGTAAGTTGTTTATCCAAACAAAGCCAAAATTATCACTCAAATATTGATACAAATGTTTATCATATAAAATATTCTCACAAATGCATTTGAATAAAATTGATCACTTACTTAACAACTGAATAGGAAGGATTATCTTGTAATGGATCAGGATATGTCTGCATGATCAACCAGAAGCAAGAAAAACATGAAACACAATCATAAATATAAGTATTCATTATATCAACACTAAACTATGGAAATTAAACCAAACATGAATAAAGCAAAGTGATGTAAACAAACAACAAAAGGAGAAGAAGTTACTACATACAGGGAGATCAGGTATGTAAGCAGACAAGTGAGGAACATCCTCAAGCAAGAAGTCAGAAACATGTGTGTTGGCTTCAACATGGGAAGTGGAAGAATCTACCATGGTTTGTTTTTTGCTTTTTCCGCAGGTTTCAGCAGCTAGTTATTGAAATATCTTTACTATTCATATTCCTAACACATCCATCCATATATACATATGACATAGGTAATACCGTATGGAATTAAATAATGATTTACTACTCATCATGTGGCGGGTTTTACACCGGAAACCAACTGAATTTCTTTAGCTAAATTGTTGTCTCAATCATGATTAAATTATTAGTACTTTTTTTATGACAATATAAATTAAAGGCAAAATACCTTCATTTTAGATGTTTGTGACAAGTTTATCTTTTTAAGTCAAAATGTTGACACGGTTATCATTTTTCATCAATCTCCATTAAAACATGCATAAGTGACTATTTAAAATTAAGGTGACAGATTGAAAAAATATTTATGACACTATTTACATACAAACACGTTTTCTTTATCTTTTAGAATTCAAACTTAATTTTACATATAAATATTTTATCAAACGCATTATAAATAAAGTAATATCGATTTTGTTCAATCCAGGATTAAATAATACACCTATGAACCATAATTTTAAGAGCGGTAAATTTAGACCTACCAACTTAATATTAAACCGTCACAATTATTTTTTAACTGAGTAGAGGAAAATGGTGCAAACATTTCATAACTTAAAAAACTTAATGGATTAACTTGTTACAAATATTTAACTTAATAACAGCCGGATGTACTTGGTCTAAAGTAAATTATTAGAATTTGTTTCAAAATAAGAATAGTAATGACCTTTTTCACGAAAATATTTGCTTGTAAAAAAAATTAACATCATCAACTTTGGAGCTTTAACCTTAACTTGAGTTCAAAAGCCACCAAACGATCAATAGCTTATAGAGCCAACTTATTTATAAAAACTTATAAAAAAAATTAGATCTGCTGTTAAAAATGATTTTTACTAACAAAGACAAAATAGGTTTTGTAACAAACTAACTTTATATATGATGATGATAGGAAAGAAACGTAAATTGATTGATCGAGTATTGGCTGCTAAATGTTGATAGATAAAGTAATGTGAGCTCACCAAAAATAAATAAATGCCATAGTATGACGTATAAAGTTGTCTAGCGTTTTTTCTTTTTTGCCTTTTATTCTCTTCTTCTCAATAGGTTTTCTTCTTATTTGAGCAGCATTATAGCCATTCGTATTTTTGGTTTATATTTATAGTAGTGGAAATAATTTAGGCAATTTTTTTTATGTTAGAGTTTTGTTGAGTACTTATACCCAAGTTCAATGTATAGAGTGTTCACCAATAACTTATTATATAATAATATACCGAATGTTATTCTATTTAAGGGTTGGCTTTTAACTACAAATTGTAGTTTAACTCAGTTGATAAGGACATTGCATAATATATGTAGAGATAGAGATCAAACTTCAAACACCTCACTTAACCACTAGGTTATTTCGGAAGAAAAAAAAATGAATAGACAAGACAATGATATAAAGTTTACGGTTGATTCTTGTGAAACTCGTAAAAAATAAAAAAGTTGATTCTTGGAAAAAGAGGAAATGTTTATTTTATATACTCTTTTCATACGAATAATTGTTTATTAAAACTATACGATTTGGATAGATTAGTTCTTGAAATATATAAAATGGCAAAGTAGTTTTTGAATCTTAATTCAAAATTATTTTAGGCAAAAAAAGTTGAAAATTATTAATCATGTTATGTTCACATGAGGATGCATGCACCTCAGAGGAACCAAACTCATTCGAAAATTAGAGGGACCATTTCTTTTTCTTTTCTTTTGTTTTTTTTTAAGGAAGAGGGACCATTTCTATTTAAATTAAAATGTAAACAATTCATTAACTCTTTGTTCTCGTGTCTTCTCTTTTCTCTCCTCCTTTAAGAAAGTCTCCATCATTTGCAACCCTAAATATCATAAAAAAATTTTTTGAAACAATCACAAATAAATGTTGATGAAGAATATAACACGGGAAAAGATGATGAAAAGTGGTGCCCCATTTGTGAAGTCAAGACAATGATTTTTTTAAGGAAGTCAAGACAATGCTTGGAATTTACGCCTTATTATGAAAAGAGTTATGCTAAAAAGTACCCTGAGAATATTATTTAAGGAATTCAATATAAGAAATTTTATCTTAAAAACATACGTCAAACAAATGTAAAAGTAATTATTGCATAACTTTCTGTGCAAAAGTTGCCACTTTTTTAATTGCTTAAATAATATCCTAAGACACTTGTTAGCATTTCCTTTATAGGAAAAACTTATTATGACATGGCTTATCAGTTTTAGCTTACTGTTATAGCAGATTGATTAAAGTGTCATCAAGTTAACTTTTATTTTTGACTACTTATCTCTCAAAAAAAAAAAAAATTGACTACCTATAATCCTATGAGCCTATAACTAAGTTATGTATTTTAGGATGATGTACATGCTATTATGTTCCTAAATAAACTGAAAAATTAATTGGAATTTTAGAGTAACAAAAACAAATATGGTTACGTCCGGTTGAAGTTTTGGGTACAATTTCCTATATTAGAGATTGATATGAATTAAGTCATCAAAGCTCAAAAGTAAGTGGATGATTCATAGGATTAAATTGACAATATATGGGTTTATCTGGGACTACTACTACTTTTAGTGATTCAATTTAGCATTTTACAGTTATACTCAAATTGATATTTGTTTCAAGGACAATATAACTCATTGAATTGAATGCGACATTCGAATTGATGAGTAGCTTTTATCATACATATAGAATGAGATATGATATTTGAGACCCAATTACACCAATTGCTTGTTTCGGACACCATATGCTCCGAGAAATGCTATGCCAACGCATATTACGGGAAGAACACCATTACATTTACCACAAACTATCTAGTACTATAATATTTGGGACAAATCAACTTCATTAACGTAATCGGTATATCAATGGTCGTAAAATCGATAATCCAATGACCACTTATATATCGACATTGACCGTGTGAATGTGCACAGTCGTTTGACTGCATTCATTTGTTTTGACAGACTTCTTCAAAAACGAAGCGACACTGCCCATACCAGAAAGATCCTATTTATTTGAAGTTCGGCTCTGATAGAAGTGAAGTTTGACTAATATTTGTTCAACCCGTGAATTTAAGTTCGGGTTCTCCCAAACGGTTTGTTTCTTTGGCAAAACTTATTAATCGTTTGAGCTCAACCAATTGATTCATTTTAACATTTATTATTAACATTAAGAAAATATAAATTTCATAAAAAAAACATCGCTTAATTGCATGTTTGATTCCTAATGTTTATTTTAGTTTTTAAGTTGGTCTCTTATGTTTTAAAAGTTTCAAGTTGGTCCCTTACATTTTAAAAGTTTCAAGTTGGTCCAAACGTTGCTCACGTTGGAATAAGTTAGTCCCTTTTGCGACATGATATTGAGTTTAATAAAACCAAAAAAATTTAAAAAATGTTTTAAACTGATTTTCTAAATAAGTTAAGGTTCTATCACCCATATTGTCAACCCAAATTTTTAAACGTTAAGTGACAGAAGGGACCAACTTATTTCAACGTGAGTAACGTTTTGGACCAACTTGAAACTTTTAAAACGTAAGGGACCAACTTGAAACTTTTAAAACATAAGGGACCAACTTGAAAACTAAAATAAACATAAGGGATCAAACATGCAATTAAGGCAAAAAAAAACATTAAGAGAAAATAGAGAGAAAGCATGGGATGCTATTAATTGAACTAGTTTGATTTCTTTTATTATTTAATAAAAAAAACAAACTTGATAAGGAGATTTGAAATATATTTTTCGTCAACTCCATCTACCTAAAAAAGCATGCCGGTCCTTTACCAAAAAACGCATGCTGCTCCTAAAGCATGCATTAGTATGTTTCTGTGACTGTGTTACACTTTAAATTACTAAACATATACAAAATTTCATATTAAACATGGTATATACCATATTCTGTTTTTATTTTTTTTGAAACCATACCATATTCTGTTATCATATGCATATATATGCTAAGCATAAAGCAGGCGTGAATACTTATACTTTATTAGGGTTGACTTTGTTGCTTCATTATTCACCAATTCATCAACGATACAAGACTTGTCTTACGATAATAGTGTATAAAAGGTTTGTCAATCCTATTCAATAAAAATTACTCGTGAAAACATTAATTATTTAATACAAGATTATGTATTTAATACAAAGTGCATAAGTTGCAAGATCGATTTACTAATTTTAACTTCTTAACTTATGTAATTTTGTACATGAAAGAAAAACCCTAATATAAATAGGGGTAAAAACGTGTATGCCTATGTAAGGGCTACGAGCTACGAGTCAACCTTTGTAGCGGATGCATTAGGGTTTTAAGGCCTAAAAACCCTAGCTTTGGACAATTGACTCTTTGGACACATGTTAACGTATTAGCACAATGTAGCTTATTTCAAGTGAGTGTATCTGATTGTTCGTGTGTTTACTAATAAGTTGGGATGATTCAGTCATTTAAATAGTTGAACCTTGGGCTAGTCTGAAACAGTTTCCCTCAAATATTTAACTGGTAGAGTCAGATGATGACTTATGTCTAGCCTTTTTTGGACTAGTAACTTTCTAGTTCTTCTTCAGCCTTATAGGGTCGTATGTTCAAATAACTAGACATATTGTGGTGAGTTTATGTTCTTGCTATATTGAAGGGGTTTGCAGGCTTGGACCAAGGTGGTGATAGTATGTTCTTCAGACCTTTCCGTCGTTTCTTGCGTGGGACCTTAGTCACTTTTGGATGGGATGCATGGTGCTTCATATGGATGTTGGTTTGTTGAGGTATGGACATGTGTTCTTTTTGTTAACGTATATCACGCACCTTACAATGATTAATTAATGAATTTTTGTGATACAATGTTGGTCGTGGTGACTGTTGGGTTTGATCAAAAGTAATGATGCTCATAAACTTAAGTGACATTTGGTCTGTTTCGTTAACACGTGAATTCCATTTTTTATAATTGTCATGGCCAGGGGTAAGGATCATCTCCATTTGGTATAATAAATGGAGGATGCAATTTGGAGAGAGATGGACACATAAAATAGATAGTGGGTCTTACTATTAAGTGGGTCCCACCACCATTAAAAAATGCAAGACGCGAGGCTCTAGAAGTGTTTAGTTGCACACCTTCGGGACCTACAACTAGGAGACATCATTTAATTCTTGGTTTTTTTTGTGTGTTTCTACATGTTATGTTCATGCCAACTAAGAACCTTATGTCATTCCTATAAATTGGTGATACCATTTGGTCTGTTTGACCACTGTCTCAAGTTAGCGCACCTGCATACAAAAGCTCAGTAGAGAACATTTGATATCTTGAGCTCTTTTTAAGCGCATCCATGGCAACCAAAGGTCTGTATTTGCCTCAACCAATTTTTCACATGGGCAGCTAAATTTTGCATTGTCAAGAGTTACATTAAGGAAAGACTTTAAGATATTGATTATTGATGATGAAGGGGAATATAACTATGTCACATCTAATGTAGTTTACAAAGAAAATTTTCAAAATGTACTTTGATTTTTTTTCTTTAACTGTTTGACTTTCTTATAAAAAAAATAAAAATTCATGTAAGTCACATTGATCAATGATACATGATATTATAGAATGGTTTATTTTTTAATTTTCTTGCAATCAAAATATATTGATCAATAGTCTATAACAGACCCGCGCTGTCGCGCGGGTCAAGAGTCTAGTTTAAAAAATGGAGAGGATCTCAACCCCTCTTCATTGTACCAGGATGCAATCATGGCCCTAGACTTGGTGTATCTTTATTGAACAAATTCATCTATCGGACTTTGGTCATTAGATCAATTCATCTATTTTTGTTGCAATTTCAATCACAAGATGTGAAATGTTTGAATTTTCCTAAGGGGTGTTGTGCCTATAAAAGAGGAAATGAAGAATACCCTTTCACTTTTCCCCTATTTATAGTGTACGTGGAATTTAAGTAAGGATAATTTATTTTAATTCAAAAATTAATTTAGGAAAAGAAAGCTATTATTAAAATTATTAAATTCATTAGGGGTGTATTCTAAAATACAGAAGTGATAGTAGTAACTTCCTTCCTTTCAGAGTTTGGTCTAGTCTTATTTTCATCTACACGAGGCCCAATAGAACAGAACACATTTTAGGGTTTTGTTGCTTCCCTTCCTATATATTCATAGTCACTGCGGCTAACTCAAACCATCCATTCCTTCTTCTTCTTCGTTTATCTCTCACCATAACCTAGTCTTCAGTGTTTTTAGCTTCTTCTTCGTTCTTTTTGTTATTGTTGCGCTTTTTTTGAGATCTGATTGTTTTTATTATTATTCTTTATGTTTCCCTGTTCATAGAACAAATATATGATTAATTGTTAGGAAGCAGGGATAGTGTGTATCGGTGTCTTGCAATTAAAAATGCATTCTTTCCGAAAGTATTCCTTGCAATATTAATTCAGAGAAAATGGGCAGTTGTGTTTCATTTTTTTGGTTGAAAAATCACAACAATCATTTTCCCTACATTTTGTTTTTCTTAATTAAATATATTTAGATTGATTTTATAAGGGTCTGGAGTTTGGCTCTTTGGCTTATAAATCATGTGCCTTTGAGATGAATGCAGAACCCAATAACAAATTAATCAACTTTCACCAATTATTGCTATGATGTGTATTTTTATAAATCTGGCGGATCTAATTGGTATGGTTGATATATTTAATATATGGTTGAAAATTGTGTAAAGTAATTGTAATTATCGAGCGGTGATTCAGGCAGCCTACTTGCTACAGTATAATAGCGTGTAAGGTGTTTAACTGCTCGTAAATCAAATGCTTTTGCTCTTCAGACTTGCTGAGATTTTTCTCTGAAGCTGGTCTAGTAAGCTCCAGTACATTTTTATTATATAGAATAACGTTTTTGATTTATAACAAACATTAATCTAAATATGTTGTGTAAACACCGTAACAAGTGATTTGGATCCATAGGGTTATTGTGTTGTGTTGTGTATTAGATCTCTGATTTTATGTTTTTGCAAACTGTTCATAAATTTAATTGGTTAGGTTGAAATAATGTCTAGAATTAAATATCATTCTGTCTTGCAATGTAGCCATGTAGTTAGCACCTTATTAACAAGGTAAAATAAATGATTTTTCAAATCATAAACCATTGGTTGATTGAATTCATTCTGTATCTCATTTTAGTTTGATCGGTTACACTAATTCTTCACCATATGCTTAAGTACTGTAATTAGTTAGTGAGTTAGTGAAAATTTCAATATTTTGGAGGACATTCTGAAGTGGTTAAACAAAAGTTAACCTTCAAATTACTTCAATTTCTCATTCATAAGACTAATAATAATAACAAGTTTATCAACTGATTGTTATTGAAAGATGATAATAAGGCATAATCAATCACTACATGGAGAATCATGTCTCTAAATTGGTAAAACAAATTGGACGTAGACATGGTTAAGAAACAGAATTTGAAAGAAAAAAAAGAGTAAGATATGGTTAAGAAACATTTAATAGGACAAAGGGTGGCAAATATGGCTGATTCACTAAGGCAAGTCAATAATAAAGGTTGGCAACAATAAGATTGTTAAATATAAAACTTGGCTTAAGAAAGTTATACGTTCTCATCATCAATGGATGGATAGCGAGTTTCGTTGAAATTAAATGATTTTAAAGAAGGATGTGCGAAGAACGTTGCTTTTGAGTAGAGGTTTTCTTGAGGAGCATTAAAACAAGGGAAATGCTAACATAGTACTCCCTCTTGTCCTATTTATAATTCTCCATCTATGTGACGACAACGGTTATAAGACCTATGACATAGACGGAGAAGGAATTGCTTGACCCATTACCATGAGGATTGGCAGGGACGAAGATTTAGGAATTCTGCTCTTTACCCAACAGAAATTGCTCGTTAGTGTTAGTTCTGCGTGACTTAGGTCATGCTAAAAATTCACATTGAATTCCAATGTGAGTCAACTCACGTTGGTTTTCTTTCAATATTTGCTTTTGTCTAATGGCGATAAAGGGAAATTTGAGGGGAATTCCATAAAGGGTAATTCACAAAATTGTTTTGGAAGATGAAGACGTAATTAGGGGTGGGAACATGTCAGACCGTTCGACAGGAGCCTACGACCTAGCCTATCTAAAGCCTACCTCGGCCCAGCCCAGCCCGTTCAATAAAAAGGCCAGACTCAAGCTTTTCATAAAGCATATTTACTTAAATAGGCTAGGCTAAGGCTTACAAAAAAAGCTTATTAAGTCCGTCGGGCCGGCCTATTAAGCTTTTTATATATAATACACCTTTCATTATTGATAATATTGATGCTTTTTTTTTTTTTATAAACTTCAGCTTTCATATGATTTGGCTATTTAGTAGCAGGTATATTGGTGTGATTAGCCCTCCGTAAGTATTTGTTATTTAGTATAAATCATATTTGTGTGCTTTAGGTCTTCATAAGTTTTGGCCTATTCAGTGGTAGGCTTATAGATGTTGTTAGACCTTAGTGTAAAATAGGCTTTCAGGCTTCATCATGCCTTTAAAAAGGCCAGACCAAGCCTTGAAAATAAGCCTATGACAGGTAATAGGTCAGACCCGGGCCTATAATTTTTGAAGTAGGCCAGACTTAGGCATTACAAAGCCCGGCCCAGCCTAGCCCATTTCCACCCCTAGACGTAATCAATCGTAGGTTTTGAGTTGCCGTAATGAAGCCACACAATTAGACCTTTCTAGAATTACACATGGAATGTTTTTGTTGCAGAATTACCACAATTCAAACACACCGTTAATGATGATTTGTTGATTTTCATGAATAAAGGATCATGAGCTTGTTTTCGTTCCAACTCTCTTATGCAACAGTCCGTGAACAATATTGCAGTATTTTGAAGAAAAAACAAAAGTATTCAAGGTTGCGTTTGAATTGCAGTAGTAGGAAGAAAGATACAAAAATTGAAGGAAAACCAACGTGAGTTAACTCACGTTGGAATTTAGTGTAAATTTTTAGCGTGATTTACAATATTGCAGTATTTTGAAGAAAAAACAAAAGTATTCAAGGTTGTCTTTGAATTGTAGTATTAGGAAGAAAGATACAAAAATTGAAGGAAAACCAACGTGAGTTAACACACGTTGGGATTCAGTGTAAATTTTTAGCGTGACTTAAGTCACACAAAATTAACAGTAGCGTGAGTTAACTCACACAGGGGTATTTTGGTTTTTTCAGTTGGGAGTGAGCAATTTCTATTGGGTAAAGAGCAGAATTCAAGATTTAGATGTAGATTGAATTGACTAGATGATGCAACTAGGGATGTAAATGAATATCCATGGATGCGGATAGTGTGATATTTGTCTCCGCTCCGTTGAACAAATATGAAATCCGTACCCTATTCATATCCACGCGGATATCCGTTTAGCGGGTAATCCAAAGATTTTGATATATCCACAGGTTTATACAGATATCCATGGATATCCATTAAAGTATCTGCTCCGTGTCCGTGGCGGATTTTATCCGCAGATATCCATGGGTGCAGATTTTTTTGACATCCCTAAATGCAACCTTAAGGAAAAATGATACGAAAATGCAGAAATGGAGAAATATTTGGTTGGGCATAATCTAAAATCAAAATTATTTAGATACACAAACATGAATGATACAATTCAAAAGAATTTTTAAATTTTACCATTCATGTTTGTGTACCTAAATAAATTTTATTTGAGGTGTGTCAATGTAAGACTTGCGCTGCTGAAATATCACTCCCACTTAATAATGTAAAACATGACTTTGATCACCCCCACTTAATAATGTAAAACATGACTTTGATGCATGTTTATAACTTAGCGTTGTCATTTTCCTGCAATTTTGTATTGCACTCTCTATATCAAGAACATCTGATCCTACAATCTAATTCTAGATCGATTCATAACCTCATAGAAGATCAGTTTGTATGCAGAAATGGAGAAATATTTGGTTGGCATAATCTCAAATCAAAAGTAATTATGTACACAAACATGAATGATAAAATTCAAAAGAACTTTTAAATTTTATCATTCATGTTTGTGTACCTAAATAAATTTTATTTGAGGTGTGTCTATGTAAGACTTGCTCTGCAGAAATATTACCCCCACTTAATAATGTAAAACATGACTTTGATGCATGTTTATAACTTAGAGTTGTCATTTTCCTGCAATTTTGTATTGCACTTTCTGTATCAGGAAGAAGATCGGTTTGTAACTCTCGAACCACATGGATTGAGAGTTACAATTTGATGTTGTTAAACAAATGCATTTTATGCAACACGAGGGAATTGTATGATGAATTTAACCCCAATTTTCTTCGGCAATTAACTATTGCCGATAAAAATTCATTGGAAGTTAACTGTCGAGGTTATTTTGGTATTTTAACGATGTTTTCCAACATCCTTTGATGTAGTTAAAAGCCCGACATTACACCATATGAAAATCAACTGATGACCATTGAAGTAACGTACATAGTTACAAAATAAGTTATAATTAGATAAAATAAGGTATGATTAGAGGTAATAACCATCATAATATACCATTTCACTTATATTAACTAGCAAAAAGACGGGCACTCACGTCCCCATCTTTCCACTTTTTTACTGCGCTAACGCGTGTATATTATCAACAATATTTTATGGAAATTTGCGTGTAAATTACAAACAATATTTTATATAATTTTTTTGATATAAATTAAAATTACAAGTATAGATATTTGTGACTTTTAAATATAACAAACTAAACAAACCATATTTATCTTTTCATATTGACAACAATAATATAACAAATATAATAAAATTCATATATTTTTTAATAATACCAACAATATAACATTATTATAGAAAATATATTTAAGAATTTAATTGGAATAAAAAAAAAATCAACCCAAAGGAATCAAACAAAATAGTTATCCCAAAAAAATTAAAACATGTTATTTTCTTTATATATAGTATAGATACATCAATAATTTTTTTAAGCAATATAGGTTCCCCTATAATAGAAGAAGCAGATACAAGTATAATAATCTACGTCTAAAAAAAATCAAAATTTTGCCGCTCTAGTTAACACATTGGTAACAATATTTGCGTGTGACGTAACCATTGTTTGAAAAATCACTTTACTTAAGTAACACTGTTTGAAAAATCATTTAAATCTTAATTATGAAACATATTAATTATATTATAAGCATCCAATCTTTTTTTTTATTAGTAACCATCTAATTTTTATGAGTAAATTACACTCCCCTCCCTTCTAAGAAGCTGGAATTACACTCCCCTCCCATCTTATGTTAAAATATACTCTCCCCTCCCTTGAAAAATAAATTTTATATTCCCCTCCTTATAAGATGCTTGAATTACAACCACCCCCTTAATAATTAAATGTGCATATACTTTAATCTATTTTAACATAAATAAATATTTTTATGATATATACTCATTTTGAACCACCATTTAAGAAAAATAAATTCATTTTTTTTATAATTTAAATGTCAATGATAATTAAATTTAAATATTTTGCTATTAATTTTATAATTTAGAGTATAAAATGAACTTTTAAATAACCATACTTTATCATGTTTATTAACTTTTCACATATTTTAATTTTATTGTGGGTTGTTTCATATTTTTATAATAGGGTTTAAAACTATATGTTAATGAAATTGTGAATAAAATATAGCGAAAAATATGTATTCAAATTTTGATTATATTAAAATAGACCTGGAATACTAGCTTTTTTTCGAAGTGTATTACATTATTAGTTTTTTGCTAGAATATTATAAAGAAAAAAATTAGTGAGGGAGTAAAGTGTAGATTTTGACATAAGAGGGGAGGGGAATGTAATTCAAGCTTCTCTTAGGGGAGG
>Ga0315913_1002418_pt1 | contig 21882 bp, 14 predicted proteins | sample MpolsnodulesMG_FD_207736 | JGI IMG/M metagenome (GOLD analysis project Ga0315913, IMG submission 207736) | Medicago polymorpha root nodule microbial communities from Los Angeles, California, United States - small nodules | ecosystem: Host-associated > Plants > Roots > Nodule | place: USA... | reverse complement strand
CTTATGAAATGATATTTTCTAAAATACAAATAGCTCTTTATTTCATAAAAATGATAATTAATTTATAGATTTTTTAAAGTAAGAGTACCGGTACACCATAATTTACGGGTGTACCGTAGAAGTTCCCTTTATAGAGTTAATAGTGTGCTAGGGTTAATTCCGTAATCTTTGGACGACACAAAAAAAAAAGAGAGATACTCAATGTGATCTTTCCTTTGATATGGGAGAGAGAAATCAGATTTAGCTAATTGTTGCACCCCAAAATAATTACGGTCCAACCAGGTGTTCCAATTCTCCGAAGAAACATTAACAATATAAATAAATAGATCATGGAAGCAATGAACATAGAAGTTGTGAGGGCTTTGGATCATGTTGCAATGGAGGTTTTCTATGGCATCATATTTTCTTTCTTAATAGCCCATGGTGTTTGTGGTGGGTTAGATAACTTAATTGGTATGAATTAAGGGATAAGAAGTGAGATTTCTTAGTTCAAACACAATCAAAAGAGAATATTTTGTATTTTTTTTGGCTTATTTACATTTTTAGCCTCAGCAAATATGACTCATTCGAAGTTTGATCAATGTACTTACTAATTATTTCAAACAACCACTGTAATTGTCATTCAACAAAATAAAGATGCGGTGTTCCAAGTAGTTGCATTGTGATCAAAGTAATTTTATTATTTAATATTTATTTAATCATTCTTACTAGAAATTGGTTCTCTCATGAGAAAACTAACTCATAACTCATCAATTCACTAAACATTGTATTGTTGTGGCAAGTGTAAGGTGGGTTAGAAGTCCCACATTAAATAGAAAAGTGATTGTTGAGCAATGTATAAGTAAGATGATCCATAATTTTAATGCTTAGGGTTTTGGGTAAAGATCCTCTAAAAAAACAAAGATTTTGGATAAAGATATATAGATGTGGTGTCCAACTCATTTGTGATTGCGCTTGAGCCAACGTTGATGATCAACCATACTCTTTTCTTTTTTAACAACAAAATTTTATTAAAAAAAGAGAAGTATAAAGAGTATTTAACCCGCAACCCAGAAAAAGTACAATGGATACTCAACCCGCTAAACAAAACTAAAGAACTTAGGAGGTAAAACAAAGATGGTTCGAGAACCACTCGTAATACAAAAACCAGCTCAAGAGTTTGTTTTAATCCCATCAACAATATATTCGACATCTGATGATGATGATGAAAATTATCCCATTCCTAGCTTCCCAAATCTTCCAAATTTTTGTGTGCCAACTTAGAATTAATCCTTTCTGGGTGTTTTTTAATTCAAAGAGGATGATGAAAAATAGTCTAGTAGAGAAACCACATTCCCGAGTAAAATCACTCCTGTTCCAATCCACTTAAAAATTGAATATCAAACCTTTACAACAAAATTACATCTACAGAATAAATTATCCACATCCCCTATCAATCCAGCTTATTTTTTTTGCTGTTAATGATGTTGTAAGTTTATCAATATTGGCATATAACCATTATGTGTAAAAATTTGGCTCTGAGGAATTTATCAATTTGAGTAGAAGACACAGACAAGTTAACATTGCAGTTAATTTGCACCAACAATTGAGATATTTGAAACAGAATGCAAACAACATGGTGAAGCCTTAAACCTTACACCAAGTCATTAACATATCCGCAACGTAGCAAATTAGAATTCAAAATCCAACTTAGTTGCATTGCATGCATTGTATGTGCTGAATGATTCTTACTTTCTAAATTGCCACAACATGACCAAGACTACATAGCGCAGACAAGGATTGAAGAATGCAGACAATAGCTCCTCCAGTCATTTTTATAAGAGATAAATAGACCAATAAAATTGATGTATTTAGTCTATATAAGAACCAATTAAACTCATTTGTCACTTATAAAAAGGTCCAGAGGAAGTACAATAGTAAACTCAAACTAGTGATTAATTAATTAAAAGGTATTTGCATACAAAATGATTTCACTTGCAGGTGCCACACGGTTAATTGAATAACAAAATGACGAATAAAGTAAGCTCAGCAACAGTGATACATTCAAAAGCAATTCCTCTCTAATTTACGTGCATATATAAAACTAAAAATTATAAAATTAACTGCCAGGTAAGGTAATGATATAAAGACATTGATATACACTCAGTCAGAAGCAATCACTAATATGAAAATGACAAAAAAGATAGGAGGAGCTAAAATGAAAAGGCAACATAAATAAAATCCATTAGAGTCAACAATGCCCTTAAAACGAATAAATATTACTAGTGGACATTTGCATAATAAAAGCCAACCACTACAAGAAAAACATTGATTTGGGACGGAAATTTCTGTCGCACAGTAGTGTAAATTTCCGTCCCAATTGAAATTTGGGACGGAATTTTGCAAAAAATACGTCCGTCGCAATTCTTTGGGGACAAAATTTTATCTTTCGTCGCACGTTTGGGACGGAATCTGGGACGGATTGTAATTAATTGTTTTATCCCAACTATTCAATTCCGTCCCAACATTGGGACAGAAATCTCAAATTCCGTCCCGATGTTTGCGACAAAATACTTACAATCCGTCCCAGATTGGGATAAAAAAAATTTTTTTAATTATTTGTTGGGATAAATTTATATAAAATTTTCAGTCACAAATAAATAATGTGCGACGAATGTTATTTACAATATTCTTCTACGGTTTTAATATCTTTATATTATGCACATTAAATTATGTCATAACAATTTCAAAATAATCAATCGAGAGTACAATTCAATTTGAAAACACCAATAGTTCCATCAAAAACATATAATATCTAACGAAATATCAAAGTATTATCAATCATCCAATAGGATAACCTATAACTTGAAGGTCTACAAAATATAAAACCCAATGAATTCTTAAGTTTTAATAACTTCCTCGAGTCTTAGCAGTGTTGAAACACAAAAACCATGTACACTAGCAGTTGTTGATTTGTCAAAGAAATATCCAAGGTTTGATTCTGTACAAAAAAACACAAGGAAAAACTTAGTCTTAAACATGTGTACCCCAAAGGCAATGTCAAGCTATCGAAACTCATGGTCGTCATCTATGAATTTGATATCAAATGTACCCAGTTTTACAATTATTTAGATATGCAAAAACAGTATATCATCTTTGAATTTCAAATGAGAATAATGTACGTACCACTATACACAATCTTTAAAAGATTACAACTACTCTTCATTTTTCGAGATCCATTGACGTAACACATGCATTTTTTCTCTATCAATAACAAATTGAATATAGAGTCAAATTGGACTCTAATTTCAGCATTCATAGAAAAATTAAGTATAATCCATTAACAAATTCGAAATAAAGTAAAACTAAAAAATAAGATGGATTTTACTTACTAATTGATTAACAATAACCACCAAATATTACCTAGTTGTAGCAATGGATTGTGAAGGCGCCTCAGCTCTTACAGTCTTTGATTAAGCATCTTCCCCAAGTTGATCCAAGTTCCTCTAAATATAGTTCAAAATTAGATAAATCAAAATACATTTAATTCAAACACCATTTGATTCACACACTAGTTGGTTTCAATGTAACAAAAGATATTTCAAAATACACATCCAGTGCATCAAACCTCCATCTAAACTATGAAGCATGTATTTTCAATCACTCACACTAATAACAATCTTCAATCTTCACTGGATCCATAAAACATAAAAAAGTACTGGGAGACTACTACGGCTTTAGGCCGGGTTTGTGTAAAAGTGAAGATTACATGCGGCAGAGCCCCTTGGACACAGAGAGAAAGTTTCCAACATTGGCTGCTTTAGATCAATGTCTAAAGTTGTGTGAATTGTCATATTTTGTAGTACTTTTGAAGTCTGCAAAATATATTTAGCAAACTGAACCTCACTTTTGGAGCCTTTGTAATATTTGAGTGTGAATGTTCTAAGCTGTGACGAAAGACATTCTGGAACAATTTGTGGATCACTCCAATGGCCTTCGTTTACACATATGTGATCCTGTGTATCCGATACGCAATTTTATTTGTGCCAAAATAAAATAAATGATGCATAGGTGTGAGTAGGGTTTATATTATAAGATAAACAAAAGCAAACCTTGTGAATGGTAAGATTTTGAAGCTTGGGAACATTGTGTAGCAGTTCTGCTAACCAGCTCAACATGACATTGCAGCGTTTGAATTCAAATGTAAAGTGATTGAATTCGAAGGTAAGGTCCATGTGGGTTAGATTGTGAAACATGGGACAGTAAGCCCGGTCCAGAAAGTTCTATTGACATGAAAAACAAATAATTGTTACTAGAAAGTAATGAGAATTTTGAATCAAGAAATAAAAACAAGTAATTATTAATATTAGAGAAGCATTTGATACCATTCGTGCGCACAAAAACTGTGCATTACAAAGCATTGGAAAAGGGATAGATTTATAAGAAATATCTGCTCTGACCAACTTAGGTAATGTCAGAAATAGTTAGGGCTCTTGCATATACATCTTCTAGATTGGGACATCCGCGAAAAAACTTGAAGAAGTAACAGCTACTCCGAAAGATGACAAGATCTAAATATAGAGATTTGAGTAATGGAAAATCAACACCGCAGGAAGAGCAATTCAAAGTAGCATTGCGTAGCTTGAGGGTGACAAGCGTCCTGCAACTGTATAAGCAATTAGGCAAATGGCTGGAGTAAGGAGAGTACAAACGGACATCAAGTTCATGAATTCCTTTCAGCGAGGCTGCATAAAGAATTAGGTTGAAATCATCGAGATCGAAGCCATTAATAAAGCCACAAATAAGGCGTAATGATTGGATGGAGTTTCTTGCGAAGAGAACTGAATTGATGAAATTGCGAAACTTGCAGAAGTCAGGATAGTCTATGGAGTGAGAGCCAAAGTGTTTTCCACCTTTTTGACAGAAAGCCAGTAGCAGCTGCATCTCTCGTCGGGAGGAATGACAGAATGTGACTCGATAGTCGTCTTCTTCTTCTTCTTCTCGTCAGATGCCATCTTCGTCTTTTTCTTCTGTGAAGAACTAACCAACAACCCTAGCTAGTGCTCACCTCAAACGAAAACTGAAAACCTAGCAAGCTTGACCCCTTTTTAATTTAGACACTCTATAATGAGTTGAGATTAATTTGTCCTCCAAATAAAAATATTATAGACTAATTTAAGTATTATTTTGTTGACTGGAATTAAATTCTTGTTGCGAAAAAATTGTGAGGAATCCAATTGGATCATTGCTCTAAATTTAAATTTTATATATTGATGTTTTATTAATAAGATAATATATTGATTGATGGATCATCGTTTACTTCAAACTCTTCTTTTTTGTACAAATTTTTGTCAAATTTAATTAATTTTTTTTTATCAAATTTATATTAATTATTTCATCGAAGGTAATTCATTATTATCACAAAAATATTGAGCATGAGCTAACATTTCAACTGCTAACACACTTTTTATGCGCAACCAACCCAACACTTCCATCCAAACCCTCCCAAACTTCGAAAATTCAAAACATAAATGTTGTGCAATCTCGTTCAAACCACGCCCTCCAACATACCTCAACGATGTTTTCACGATCCTCTTAATCACAAAATTATCAGAAGAACTGTAACCCACATTATTTCAAGAAGCACACTCCATTATTTATATAAAAAAAAGGGAATTACTTTTCCCACCCTATGACCTTCTCCCGCGCCCTGTTAAATTTCCAAAAATGCCCTTGCGCATTATGTTTACTATTTCGGATTTTATAATCCGGACAATTCTTATGTATAATCAGCCATCAGACTCTCTCACATTTCAACAGTTTTGAGTTTTGCTTTTAAAAACAACAAAAAAACTAAGTAAAAAATGCTAAAAACCTGTCAAATAAAATCATAAAAATAGCACCAAAAAATTCTAAAAATCAAATAAAATTAATGCAAATTTTTTTTGGATTTTTCTGAGAAGATGAAAAATTAAAAAAAAAATGAAAAATGGGTCTAAACGGTAGAATTTTGGATTTTGAGGGGCGGAGCCCCTTTTACGGGAGTCATGGCCCTTGAATTTTTTCTGATTTTCTGGGGGAGTTTCGGAGCAATCCGATCAAGTAGCCCGAAAACTCGATTTTTGACTAAGAACAGGTAACAATGACCCCAAAACAGAAGGATTAGAGTTAGGAAGATTAATATTGTCCCTAAAATGACTATCCATGTTACAAACATGTTTAGAATTTGTGCTGATACAGTTCGGATTATATAATCCGAACTGTTTTACCTTGAAAAAGGGTGTCTTGGGGGTTTCTGGATTATGTAATCCGGAAACATTAACGCGCCCTATTTTTTGAAGTTTCCGGATGACAAAATCCGGAAAAATCCGTTACTCATTTTTTTTACCCTTTAACAAAAGAAAAGATCATTCCGGATTATAAAATCTGGAAACTCAAGGGTATTTTTGGAAAAAATAGAGCGCGAAAAAACCTACGGGGTGGGAAAAGTAAATCTAAAAAAAAATCCCAACATGTGCTCCACAATTTTTTTATGAATTCATCCATGGGTTAAATCCACTCATTGATTTCCAATGTGATATTATGTTGTTAATAGTGTTGCAATAGTGGATTTGCGTAGCAATTTGACCTATGGTGCAACACTTTTAGTTTGTTTTCATCGTTCAACGATCTACCATTTTCCAACCACCATTCTCTCATGCCGAGAAGAAACAAGATATAAAAAAAAGATATTTGCTGAAATTAAGTTTGATGCCGAAAATGGACAATGGGTCGGAGGTGGGAGAAGACATCGTATATTGAAGAATATGAAGTTTGATTTAAAGTATAGAAAGAGTGCATCCCAATTTTAGGATTTGGGTTTGGGGATGGGCATATTTTTAACTATAAGTGTATCTTGTTGAGTCGTACATTAGAGAAAATTAAAATCAACAGTTTGTACATAAAATAGAAATTGATCAGTAGTGAACAACATTCCTTGTATAGTAGAAGGATTGCATAATTTTTCAGATATTGTTGAACCAGAAATGCGCTGACTGATTTAGAAATCAATTATACAAGGAACACAACACTGCAGCAATGGAAATTATGCAGGAATTTAAACAGAATGCATCGGTGAAAATTAACAATCTAAAATTTTGATTTGTCAAGTAACTTAAAAAATAACGTGTCGCTGAAAATTATGTAGGAATTTAAAAAGATCGTCCACATCCAAGGGAAGACGAGGAATAGCGCGAGAAGAACAACGCGAGATGAGTGGAACGACACGTGCAATCTGAAGTCTGGAATGTTGTAAATATTTGTTTATATTTCAAAAGTTCAAATATAAACATTACTTAGAATAAGTGAAAAATATTTTTCAGTTGATCATAATTATTAATTAATTACTCAAATTATTTCTTTTGACTGTTTATATGCTAACAAACCATTCCTTTAATCTCTCTGAGTCATCAAAGCATATAAACAGGTTTCACTTTATGTATAATATGTTGGCATAATTTTAGCAACTATTTTGACTTCCTCCTCTCAAAACGTGTTCAGCAAGTTGGCTGAATAGTATCCCTATTTTTATGCTAAGAATTGGTTTTAGTACGTGTATATCTCACATGTTTATTGTGCTCAACGGTTAATTTTGAAAATAGCCTATATAATAATTGTTTTGAGGAGCACATAAAAAGCACAGAAAAACTTGATAACACAACTCTCGTACAAAACAAGATATATCAAAATATATCACTTTCTCACTTCCTTTTTCTTTTTGGATCACACTACCTGTCATATAAAATTATAAAATCTCTTGTCAGTTCTGAATCCTCGCCTTGCCGGGAAGGGTCTATTAAATCTTGGAAAGGTTAGCGTTTTACACACGGAAAATCCTTGAGGACAGTGTCGTTCAGCTCGTCTCAGATCTATCTCATTGTTTTTGTTTTGCAGGTCTTCGTAGCGTTTCCTACAACATGGAACGGCAGTGTTACGGTTTTTCTTTGTGGGAATCTAGGTCTTCTGGTATTTATTTATTTTATTTTTTTTAACGGTAGATCTTCAAGTTACTATCTATCTTAAGAAGGTAGTATATGAATACGATGGTAAACTAGTAATTTCATTTAGTAAAGGTGAGTGCAGGGAGGATATCTTAAGTTAGGACTTTCTCCACTTTTTTTTTTTTGTTGACAATCATGACTTTCCCTCCTTATAAAGGCGTTGTTACACCATATATCATTCAATGTGGAACTGTTAACAGATTTTAATCCAAAGCAATATGACAGCAAAAAAAACCAGTAAAAACAACAACATGACTACAACAAAAGCACAACATCACAAATCCTCAATGCCCGGTGCATTAAATTCCCTACACCAAATTTAAATTTCTAACAAATCTAGCACAGAGTAACTCAGCAACATTGATACATTCATAAACAATTATTCTCCCTCTAATTTTCATGTCTAAACTAAACAACAGAAAAATACTAGTAACTGCAAGGCAAAGATACGTATTGAAATTAACTAAAATGGGAAGCAATCACCAAAAGGAAAAGAAAAGGACAAAATGTTGGGAGGAGCTAAATTGAAAATGCTACATAAATAAATTGCAGTAGAGTCAATGCCATTGAAACTGTCTAGTATTGTTGTTGGACATTTGTATAATATAATAATAAAAACCAACTGAGTCTGAAACCATAAAACTATCAAATACTGCATTTAAATCCACATATTTCCCTAGCAACTATCAAAATCTATTTATCCTACAACCGCAGTTTGCGTCAAAATGAACATAATTATAATTAATGATCAGAACTGCATTTGTGATCACAATTCACAACCACAATTGAAAACGATGTTGGGCCGGTTGTAGGTCAAAGCAAAGATTACATATCGCAGAGCCCCTTGGACACAGAGAGAAAGTTTCCAACATTGGATTCTTTATATCAATGTGTAAAGTAGTGTGAATTGTCATATTTTGTAGTAGTTTTGAATTTTGCATAATATATTTAGCGAATTGGGTCTCACATTTCAAACCTTTGTAATATTTGAGTGTGAATGTTCTAAGTTGTGTTGAAAGACATTTCGGAACAATCCGTGGGTCCTTCCAGTGCTCGCCTTCATTTACACACGTGTGGTTCTATGTACAATGTATAAATTTTCCATTAGTCAGAAATAAAATATGTGAGCGAGGTTTAAAATAATAGAAGACACCGACAAAAACAAACCTTGTAAATGGTAAGACTTTGAAGCTTAGGACAATTGTGCAGAACTTGCGCGAACCAGTTCCACATGACTTTGCAGCGTCCATACTTAAAAGTAAGGTCCATGTGGATTAGATTGTGAAACTTAGGATTGGAGACACGGTCATTAAAGTTCTAGTTACATAAAAAAAAATTGTTAGTAGATATATAGTAATTAGAACTTTTGATAAATAAATAAATTCTAAATAAAAATAAAAAACAAGTTATTAATATTAGAGTAGCATTCGATACCACTCCTGCGCGCAAAAATTGTGCATTACAAAGCATAGGAAACGGGGTATAGGGAGAATCAACCATTCTTGCTCTGACCAACTTGGGTAAGGGTTTATCTTCCTCTTCCACTTGTGGAGGAATGTCACGACCAATAAATTGTAGGGATCTTGCATGTAAATATTCAAGATTGGGACATCCACATAAAAACTTGAACATAATGGCTTGACTTCCAAAGTTGATATCATTCAAATATAGGGATTTGAGTAATGGAAAATCAACATAGGAAGAGTCAATCAAAATAACATTGTTTAGTTTGAGGGTGACAAGAGTCTTGCAACCGTAGAAGCTATAAGGCAATCTGGTTAAAGTGACCAAGCCAAGGTCAAGTTCATGAACTCCTTTTAGCGCCACCCTATTAAGAAAGAAGTGGAAATCAAGTAAACTTGAGTTGACAAAAGGATGAAAACCACAGGTGAGGCGTAATGATTGGACGGAGTGTGGTGAGGAGATTACTGAGGTGACGAAATCGGAAAACTTGCGGAAGTCAGGAAAGTATCCGTCATTGAAGTCGAAGGAACTGAGTGAGAGCCAAAGTGCTGTTTCCATCTCTTTGAGATAAGAGCAGTAGCAGCCGCAACTTTCGTCGGAAGGAATGACATAATGTGACACCGAACATCGTCAGGAAGCGACTCGATCGTCGTCTCTACTTCTGAAACTGAATCACCGGAAGATTGCCTCTTCTTCTCCTCACAAGACATCTTCGCTGTTTCTTCTGTGAGAAAGAAACCTAAGTTTTTCTTTTTTTCCTTATTTGTTAAGGTTTTTCTTTGCAATATATAAGCATACAACCGATTCCTATAGGTCCCTTTTTTCGAGGTTTTTCTTTCCTATATATCAAGTGTAAAGCTCTCCAAAACCTTATTATTTAAGAGGTTTTTCCTTCCTATAACTCCTAAATTTGGAACGAATATCACGCCGAAGATACTTTTTTTTTCCCTTCAACGCAAAATATATTTATTGTTCATAAATATATTTTCAGCAACAATATTCTGGAATTACAAAATATATTTGAAACAAATCTTTTATATTTTTAACAACAATATACTTCATCCATAAAATTTTGAGTCAATTTCAACATCTACAAAACCAAGTTATTTAGGGAGTGTTTGTTTTAAGTTTAGTAGATTTATTCATAGCAATAACTTTGTTTGAAATATAATGATGAGAATTTTATTCTAAGTTATTTTTTATAAAGATGTTAGATCAACACACTTTATAACTTTAAGTAAAATAAAATAGTCGGCCCTAGTTTTTTAGTGAGAGAAACTCCAACTTCTCTCTAAACTTTCTTTCTCCTTCATTCATCGATGAGGGGTGATTTTAGGTCATTTTTTGACCTAAAATCATCCCTCTACATCTTTTTTCCTCTTTTCATTCAATCTAAATAAGTGGTTTTTACATATATCAAGTTTTTCCTTTTGTGATTTCGTCGTCTAATTGCAGCGTTGTGTTGTTAGTCGTCTTTTGCGGCGTTTAATTTCGCGTCTTGCCCCGGTGTTCGTTTAGTTCATATTGAAAGATCGACATCAGTCGGTTACAAGTTAAATCTATGATTTGGGCGTCAACGTTGCAGATCCGGAAGCATGGGAATTTCGATGACTTAGATTTTATCATATTATTTGTAGGCATTTTGTCGTTGTATGTTATTAACTTAGGTGCTGTGAGTTTGTTCACAAATTCATCCTTTACGTTTTTAGCGATGTTTGTGTCTGATGTGATGTACTCTATCAATTTGAATGAATGAATATCATTTTTTTTTTTGTAAAAAAATAAATAAAGAAGTTTGATTAATATAATAATATTCTCATAAATCTTTATAATAAGGAGGTTAAAAGGTAGTTATACAGGGGAATACAAATTTCTATCATTTTATTTTCAAGAACTTACAAAAATAACTTGAAACAAATGTACCGTTAAACTTTAATATATTTAAAAAAATATATATATAACAAAACGTGGAATTAATGTCACTAGGAATGGCAAACCAGATCTCATTCGCCTGATGGATTCGGTTAGCCCGTTATTTTAGGCGAGTTTGATTGAGGTTTTGAGTTTATCCCTTCTAAATAGTTCGGAAAACATAATCCAAAAAAATAATTATTATTCGAATTATATAATTTGAAATTTGTCAAACCCCTCATTAGACTATTTTCTAACAACATTACCAGTCCTTATGTTGACTCATTTCAGATTATATAATATGAATGCATAAAATATATGTTCAGATTATATAATCCAAAATGTGTAAGAGATCCTAAGCATTTGTGACAAAGATCACACATTTTTGCAAATTTATGCCGATTTGCAACAAAATTTTTTTATCAACACATCATAATCACAATAATATACATGCATAAACTGATGAAATTTGGGGCCTAACTCATCATCACAAAACCGGCTTGTGGGGTGAGGATTGCCTCCTCTATATAAACTCTTATCAAGAGTCTTATCTATCCGATGTGGGACTTGGGTTTTTCCCAATACACCCCCTCACGCCCAGCACTCTTTGGGCTTGGTGCGTGAATAGGTAGGTGGCCCTTGAATTCGACAAGCTCTGATACCATGTATGTATGATCTGAATACATGCATCTCGCTTTTGTTTTGCAACATCAAACAAATTGTGTTGAATATTATCCAGCAACTTCTTTATTTCCTCAACCAAACCATCATTACCAATGTCGATCTTTGCTCCGCTATCACGACGAACAGCACGGACCTGCTTATTTGCTAAATCCTTGGGCCCGATTTCAATCCTTAGAGGAACACCTTTCATTTCCCACTAAGAATATTTCCATCCAAGAGAATAGTTGTGTCTAGCATCTGACTCAGCACGAATTCCTGCTTCTAACAACAAATTCACAGTTGCGGTACAGGCATCAAAGATTCCTTGAGTATCAACATCTTTGTAAGGCATAGGATCACAATGACTTGAACTGAAGCTACTTTAGGTGGCAGCACCAATCCCTTGTCATCACCATGAACCATTACCATCACCCCAATAGTTCGAGTACTATAGGCCCATGAGTTCTGCCAGACCATTGCTTTCTCTCCCTTCTCATTTTCATAGTTGATCTCAAACATTTTAGCAAAATTTTGTCCCAAACAATGAGAAGTTGCACCTTGTATGCCACAACCAGTGCTTGGAATAAATGCCTCAACACTGGTAGTGTAAAGTCCACCAGCAAACTTCTCGAGCTCACTTTTCTTAAGCTTTACGACAGGAACTGCCAAATGCTCTTCATAGATACGCCGATATAATTCCAAAATCTCAAGAACCTTTATATCTGTTTCCTCCTTTGTTGCAAAAGCAGTGTGTCCTTCTTGCCAAAGAAACTCACGACTCCTGATGAATGGTGTGGGATTGCTGAACTCCCATCTAACAACATTACACCACTGATTAAGTTTCAAAGGCAAGTCACGATGTCCCCTTATCCACTTAGAGTAGTCAGGATACATAACAGTTTCACTAGTTGGACAAATAGCAATAGGAATCTCTAAATCAGATTCTCCAGATTTGGTCACCCCAAGCAACCTCTGGAGCAAAACCCTCAATATGGTCCTTCTCCTTTTCCAGAACAGTATTAGAAACAAACATAGGGAAGTAGTAGTTCTTGATCTTCATTTTCTTTATTTCTGGATCAAAAAACGCTTGCATAATCTCCCAAATAGCCACTGACCAAGGTCTGGGAATATAGCAACCAGAAATATCATAGTACTCAATCATTTCTCCATTCACAACAACCTCGGAATACCATTCTCCGAAGTTTTCAGCCTTCTTATTGGTTAAACCTAATCCAGTTTCTTTCTTCACTTCCTTCTTCTTTCAACCACCTGATTGTTGTGGTTTTGGTTGTTTTGGTTGTTTTTGGGGTTTTGCAGCGGATTGTTGTTGAGTTTTGTTGTCATCGGTCCCTACCATTGTGAAGGATGATGAGCACCTGATCCTTGTTGTGTTGGAAAGAAGGCTAGAGAGAATGGAGTGTGCAAGAGCGATGGTGACGTGAGAGGAGACTCTCACTCTGTGTGTAATGTGTAATCTCTAGCTGGCTAGGGGTTTTTCCCATTATAAATCGATATCTAAATCGTACAAAATGTTATAAACAAAATATTCAAATCAATAACATATTCCAAAAATATCTCCAAATCAAAGTTATAATCCCTACAATGTAGCATACCCTCCTCCTCCTCCTCCTCCGATACACCATCCCTCCCTGAGCATCAACAATTATATGCTCTAAACCTTGTCAGACTAGACCCTCCTCCTCCACTTGGCCACTATCCAGTATCCTAATGGATCCAAGTCTACCTGCAACATGTTCCTCTCTGCAACATATTCCCCATCTCTTTATTAACAATCTCATCAAGCATCTCCTGCTCAAGTGGCCTAGGAGAATCTCCCCTCCTATGGACCTTAACCCTTTTAAGTAAAACAAATTTTATAATAATAAAAATCTGAGAACCAAAATAATATTGTATTAAATAAAATTTATTAAAAATAAGAAAGTCTACCATTGGATCGGGTACATATTAGTTTTTTTTTTAGGGAAGGTACATATTAGTTAATATGTGCTCAAAAAATAATAATATCCCAAAAAATAAAACACAAAAATATGACCGGTCCACAATAAACACCAACGAACTCAACCTAACTCGAGCAAAGAAAAAACCATGTGCCCAACACCCGCACAGCATAAGTAAAACAACTATTCCTAGATCTTAGCCAAGAGCAAGACAACCATTTAATATTTTCAACAATGTGAGAAATAATGTACTCAACATTGCAAAAATAATTAACAATATTTCTCAACTCCTAACAAAAGTCTCAAATTCCATATATACCATATACACGCCAACCAAATATAACAATGTGTAAATATATACCATATAGTCAGTCATATACACATTTCTTGAGAAAGAATATTTTTCCGACAACAATCTACCGCTCTTCAGCCACCACTCATGTCGGGAAGAAATTCAGGTTGGGGCCGAAAATGCAAAATATTGGGCTATCTTTTGGAGAATATGAAGTTTGTGTTAGGGTTTAGAAACTGTACATCCCAATTTTAGAGTTTGGGTTTGGCAATGAGCCTATTTTTAACCGAAAAGTGTACATCATCTACCATGTTTATATCTTGTTCAGTCTTACATAAGAGCAATTTAAAACCAATATTTGTACATAAAATAAAAACTGATCAGTAGTGAACAACGTTCCATGCATAGTAGAGAAGGATTGCGTAATTTTTTAGATAGTAATACTAATAAGCACATCCCACTTACTCTCATTACCAAACTAAAACCAAAAAAACAAAACAGAAGCAAACATAACAAATGAAAAACCAATGCAAGATGGGAATTACGTAAAATTAGAAAGGGAATAATAATTGCAAATTTTGCTGAAACATATACATAATAAATTGAACCAGCATATTAACTATTGTTAACAAGTAGTGTTCAATTAAAACCCTCAATTTGTTCTCTTTAAAATGAAAATAGCATTGCCCAAAATTGAAAACAACGTTAACTAACAGCTGCTTCTATCCTGCAACCAATATTACTTGTTTCTTGTTATTATTTTAGGAAGTAACTGATAAAAAGGGCAACAAAACATAAAGGACGAATGAAAAGTAAAGGATTTCATAACTGAGATGGTACATTACCTACATGGTGATATTATAACAGTAGAATATAAGAATGAATGATATTTTATAGGGTGGAGTAGGGATAAGTAGTAGATAGAGAAATGTTAGATAGAAAAACTTAAAGAAAGATTAACTTGCTTTTAGGGGGCATTTAATGATTTGATGATTTCAAAGTAATCTGACAGTATCTATCTCAGTGAATTGCTTGAACTCATATTACATGAAACATTTTCTTTTAAAAAGTTTCATCAAAGGCATTGGAACAAATAATTAGGACGCTCTCAAGGGTTTATCTTGCACAAATAGAACAACAAAAACAGCCAACAAAACATACACAACAAAGATGCTCTAAAACAGAAACCACGCGCAAAACACATATTGCCAAATCAGAACAATATGCAGCAGCAGATCATACAGAAACAGAGATCATTATATGAGGAACACAACACTGCAGTAATGGAAATTATGCAGGAAGTTAAACAGCATGCATCAGTGAAAATTAACAATTTAAGATTTTGATTTGCCAAGTAACTTTAAAAAGAACTCATCCATGAAAATTATGCAAGAATTTAAACAGAATACATCAGCAAACAACGATCATCATAGCAAATCAATAGAAATAACCAGTCAAGAACATTGGTCAAGTAAATCGCAAATCAATATAAAAAACCAGTCAATAACATCAGTCAAGTAAATCATATGAATCAAAAAATAAAAAAGTAGATCGACTTAAAAAAATGAAGCACAAAATTGAAGCAGAGATGTGAAGGAAAAGAGTATGGCGAGAGAGAAAGAGGACAATGCAAGAGGAAGAAGACGAAGAAGAAGAGTAATACAAAACTGAATCCTTCCCCTCTTCCAAAGAAAAGCAAAGCTCCCAAAGTAACAGAAATACAAACGGCTCCCCATTGTGAATTATGCGGAAGAAACCAACAATTAGAAAAACATAATGCAGCCGAATTTTGCATTGGACACGTAACAACAAATTAATAGGTTTAGGTGAGGAATAACCACAACTTAGAAACAGATTTTCAGGCCATATTATCAACACCCATCATGCCTAGAACTGGACATTTAGAGCATGACCCCCGAGTAGCCTGATAGTGGTGACCTGATGGAAAGTAGTTCAATAGACCTTGAATAGGTACTCTTTGATGCCAACTTAGAATTTGGATTTGGCATAACTCAATCCTTACAAAATCAGCATGTAAAGTTAGGATAGTCCACCACTTATGAACACATTGTCTAATCATATCTTATTCAATATTGTTAATCCAAAGCAATATGACAGCAAAACGACCATGATATGACTACAGAAAAACCACAGCATCACAAATCCTCAAAGCCAGGTGTATTATCCCTATACCAAATTTCAAACAAAACTAGTACAACATTGATACACTGAGACAAATTCCCTCCACGGAATTTTCATGTCTAAACTAAACAACAGAAAAATACTAGTAACTATCAGGCAATGAATAGACATTGATATAAATCAAAAAGGACAAAAAAGGTGGGAGATAAAATGAAAAAACTACATAAATAAAATGCAGTAGAGTCAATGCCTTTAAAACTACCAAGCGTTGCTATTGGACATTTTTTGCATAATAATAAAAGCCGACTGAGTTTGAATACATAAAACTATGAAAATACTGCCTTTACTCCACGTTATTACTCCACAACGTGGAGTAAAAGGCAGTATTTTCATAGTTTTATTCCACATAATGCCCTAGCAGCTATCAGAATCAATTTGTCCGCTACACCAACCGCAGTTTGCGTCAAAATGAACAAAATTATAATAAATGAGCGTAATTGCATTTGTGATCACAATTCACAACTATAATTAAAAATGGTGTAGGGTCGAATGTAAGTCAAAGTGAAGATTACATGTCCGGCTGTAAGTCAAAGTGAAGTTTACATGTCGCAGAGCCCCTTGGACACAAAGAGAAAGTTTCCAACATTGGATGCTCTAGATCAATGTTTAAAGTTGTGTGAATTGTCATATTTTGTAGTACTTTTGACTTCTGCATAACATATTTAGCAAATTGAGCCTCACAATTTAAGCATGTGTAATTTTTGAGTGTGAATGTTCTAAGCTGCGTTGAAAGACATTTTGAATCAATTTGTGGATCCTTCCAATGCTCTTTGCCAGTTTCATCTACACACTTGAAATTCTGGTACAATATGTAAATTTTCATTTGTCAAAAATAAAATAAAATATGTGAGAGTATAGTTTAAAATAGGCTTAATTACATAAATGGTCCCTCAACTTATTTATTGTTTTTGATTTGGTCCCTTAACTCTAAAAAATTTCAATTTGGTCCCTCATGTACACCTCCGTTAGTGACTTTGGTCCATTCCGTTAGTTTTTAAATGTCTAATATCTTAGATATGATTTCAGCCATTAGATTGCAGGACCATTGTATGTAACGGTGAACCACCAACACTAAAAATTTTTGTTCTTCTTCATCTTCCCCCTCATGTTTTTCATCTTCATCAACAACAACAATCCTTCAATCCATAAATTCATCAACAACAACAGCAATAACAAATCCAAAAATTCAAAAATCATCAACAACAACAATCCTTCAAACCAAAATTTCATCAACAACAAAATCATCATCACCACAATCTCATGACTACACCTTCAATTCTATAAATCTAGAAATTTATTAACAACAAACACAATCAACACAACAAGATTCACCAACACATTAACTCACTCTGCTGGTTGAATCGATAGCCGCTTATTGTGAATCATCACGATGGGAAGGTTTATCTTACTCCTGCTGTTCTTCGTATCATTTCTGACAGTTCTATTCTTTTTACGAAAATGCTAACGAGTGCCCTAAGACCTTTAAAAGGTAACTTTTTTTGAAAAGTTATGTAATGAATGCATTGGAAATTGAAATATTTGACTTTTTTTTAGAATAATTTCTCCTTTTGGAATGCTTAAAGAGTGCCCCGGGGGCACTCGTTAACAAGACCCTTCTTTTTAATAACCCTAACCCTAATTTCTCCCCCTTTTCGTTAATTTTAATTTTAATTTATTCATTTATTGAACAACAGATCATGAAGGAAGATGATAACAACTGGCTGGAACCAGACCGTGTTAGTCTCCAGGAACTTGAGATTGTGATGGGGAATGAGCATATCTCCTTTACTACTTCCAAGATTGGTTCTCTTGTTGATGTTCAAAGCAGTGCTGATCCTGAAGGCCTTCGCATCTCTTGTTGATGTTCAAAGCATATCTCCTTTACTACTTCCATGATTGTTGTTTTTTTTATTTTTCTGGGTAGATGATTTTTAAAGGAGGAAGAAGAAGAACGTGAAAAAGGAAAAAGGAGGGTAGAAGATGAAGAAAAAGAGAAAAAAAAATTATGTGTTGAAGGTTCACCGTAAAATACGATATGTCTATATGATCTAGCCGTCCCCTTTTTGAAAAAAAGATCAAAGGGCTAAAATAAAAAAATTAATAAGATATACAGTGGACCACCTACAATGTTGGTCCACCTAATACATTTGGGGTTAAAGTTAACAGCCATGGATCAAACCGACTAACGGAGCATATTTGAAGGACCGAAAAGCAAAATTTTAAAGTTAAGGGACCAAATCGAAAACACTAAATAAGTTGAGGGACCATTTATGTAATTAAGCCTTTAAAATAGAAGTCCAACTAAAACAAACCTTATAAATGGTAAGATTCTGAAGCTTGTGACAATTGTGCAGCACTTGTGCAAACCAGTTCCACATGACGTTACAACATCCCCACGCAAAGGTAAGGTCCATATGGATTAGATTGTGAAACATGGGACTGTAGACACAATCATTAACGCTCTATATACATGAAGAAAACAAAAATTGTTATTAGAAAGTAATGAAAAAAAGTAATGAAATTTTTTGATAAAGAAATAAAAACAAGTTATTAATACTAGAGAAGCATTTTATACCATTTGTGCAACAGGAAACGGGGTATAGTTTGAATAACCAATTCTTGCTCTGACCAACTTGGGTAAGGACTTAGCCTCCTCTTCCACTTGTGGAGGAGTGTCACGACCAATTCTTACGGATCTTGAATCTAAATATTCAAGATTGGGACATCCACATAAAAAGTTGAACATAATAGCTTGACTTTCAAAGGTGAAGTCATTCAAAATTAGCGATTTAAGTAATGGAAAATCAACACAGGAAGAGTAATCCAAAATAACATTGCCTAGCTTGAGGGTGACAAGAGTCTTGCAACTGTAGAAGCCACTAGGCAATCTGGTTGAAAAGACCATTCGGAGATCAAGTTCCGGAACACCTTTTAGCTCTACACTATTAAAAAAGAGATCGAAATCATCTGAGTAGGATCGGAAGGTAACACCAGAGCCACAAGAGAGATGTAAGGATTGGATGTGGACAGAGTCTGGTGAGGAGAGAAATGAGATGACAAAATCGGAAAACTTGCGGAAGTTTGGAAAGTATTCGTCATGGAAGTCGAAGGAACAGAGCGAATGCCAGAGTGGTTTCCATCTCTTTGACAGAAGGCTTGTAGCAGCAGCATCTCTCGTTGGAAGGAATAAGAGAATGTGACACCGAACATCGTCAGGAAAACACTCAATCGTCGAAACTACTTCTGAATTTGAATCACAGGAAGGCATCGTCTTCTTCTTAGCAGAGTACTTCTTCATCCAATTCTTTTCAGGGCCGTTCCTATGAATCTGTGGCTCGGCTCTGTAATTAAAACGAGGCCTGTAATAAAATAAAAACACATTTTATTTTTTAAAACGCAATTTAGGAGGCATAGAGGAAGATTGAAAATATATAGAACCTTAAATTCCTGACTGTTCTTGAGCAATTCGGCAATGTTGAAATTAAACCATATAGACATACAATGTTGAGGTTGAACCATAAAATAAAATTAAGATATAATATTATAATTAGTATGAAATATGGTTACTGTGATTCTGTGAAATTTAACTAATCTCTATCATTATAAAAAAATAAAAATAAAAAAAAAATAAAAAAACCAGCCAAGTGCATTGCATCAGCTTAATACAGAATCTACAAATTGCTACATAAACTGAATTGAAATGAGATGAATGGACTTACGGATAGCCAAGGTGTGGTATCCTGATGAAATGGTAAATCACACAACTGAATATTTCTACTCACCAAACAAAATAATTGTTTATAAGAAGTAACCTCTAAAAACATATCTACCATACCGTACGAATACAATTACAAATTAGGAAATCAATCAAATAGAACATTTCTTTCTCATTGAATGTCCTAATATATTCTTTTGAAGAAATCATGGTGATAATTGATTCAAATAACTTAGGTTGTAAAAAATTAACGAAAGAGAGGTACAACTGACCTAACGGTGTCGTTTCGAAAAGGAGAAAACGAATGTCCGAGATGGTGGTCGGAATCGGAGGAAACGGTTGAGAGATGGAGGTCGGATGTGGAGGGAACGATTGAGTGTTGTCGTTGAAGAGAATATGTCGCAAGCTGAAGAGAAGAAGAAAATGGAACGTAAGGTACGCGTATCAGAGAAGACTGAAGAGAATAAAGGTTTTTTTAAGTGGAGGGACTGTTGCTTTTAATAACACATGGAAAATACTTAATTGCCTCCAACGGTGGTAGTTAACTACCAGAGATCTTGGCTGTAGTTAACTACTTTGCGTGATACATATTCAAGCCAGAAGCAACCTTCCAGTCACTATCTCTTTAAAAATCAAAATTACCAAAAAAATTCTACCAAATCATCCAAATTTTTTGCCACTAAATCACAAGTAAGTAATCACTTAGACTATTGTCGTAATTTTAGTTGATATATACGTTTAAATGTTTATAATTTTAGTTGTAGTTTAATTTTTAAATTTTGATTTATTTTTTTTAATAGAGTTATGTTGTAGATTTGAAATGCTATTAACAAATATTATGAATACTTGTTATAATGAAGTTGTATTGCTTATTTATTTTGTTTTTTAGTTTTATAATTTTTTTAGGGTTTATTTGGGATTTTTAGGGTTTATGTATAATTTGCACTCCAAGTGTTTGATGAAATGTTTGAATGAGCTTTTCATTGATTGTTTTTAATTTCTTATTGTGTAGATTTGAAGCAATGGTCGATATGTTCGACGTTCAAGCACAATTCAACGGTGGAGAACCTCAGAGGTTGAAGGTTCGGTACCTTGGTGTCACGTTAAGAGGTCTCAAGGATCAACTGAATGAATTCAACCAAGGAGTCAACCCCAAAGACACAAGGAGGGTGGAATACGTTTGGTGTAAACGTTCGACGAAGGGAGAATATCATTCAGTTTGGTGGAATTAACGAACGACGACGACGTGACGAGCATGTTTTGGGAGCACAGCATGTTACCGTGGATCGATATGTGTGTAACGTTACTGAGATCAACTGAAGATATTCTCAACAGTTTGATTCCGCCAGAAGATCGTGATTAGGTAGGGAATGCACCTTCCAAGTACAACAGTTGCCTTACCTTTGAAATTGGATAATTCAATCTTGTTAAACGACAGCTCTCAAGCATTCACTCGAAAGTTCGATTGTTCCTTTCAAAACAACATGTATTATGCAGAATCAACAATATAAGTTATGATATCAAATCAGGCAAAAGATCAATGGTGAAGAATCAAAGCTTCAGTCAAGACAAGTTGATGTACCGGCTAGTTCTCAACGTCTCTCAAATCCTCTATAAATAGGGATGAAGACTAGAACAGAATATATAGAACAAGAACAT
>Ga0315913_1002417_pt1 | contig 21890 bp, 15 predicted proteins | sample MpolsnodulesMG_FD_207736 | JGI IMG/M metagenome (GOLD analysis project Ga0315913, IMG submission 207736) | Medicago polymorpha root nodule microbial communities from Los Angeles, California, United States - small nodules | ecosystem: Host-associated > Plants > Roots > Nodule | place: USA... | reverse complement strand
TGTTAGTAATTGCACGTAAGGGCTATTTAAGAAGGTTTGGACCCAAAATCTTTCATTTGGAAGTTGTTTTCTCTCTCTTAAAGTATAGGACAGAAATCTGTCCTCTCTCCCTCACTCTCTTGAAGCTCAACTCTTTTCTCTCCTTCCAATCAATCCTCCCAACTTGGTACAAGATTGTGTTGCATGCTAGAAGCCTTGGATGATCATGTAGAGTGCAAGCCAACACTTATTCTTCCTCTTTGCTTTCTCATCCTTGTAGAGAGATCCAACCCTACTCTTGTGTCTGTGGGTGCATGCCATTTCTGTGCTTCCAAGTGAGTTCTTTAGTTAGTAAATCATCCCTGAGTTATGTTGATTCTTGTGAGAATTAGATAGTTAGAAGCTTGTAGAAACCTAGGGTAAATGCCATGAATATTGCTATGATTATGTTGAATGTGTGTAATCTGTTGCCATGCAATGTTTCTAAACTATTTTTCAGGTACTATGGGTGCATTGTGAGCATTAGAGACTTGAATCTGGGTCCTTGGCACCAAAAATGCGATTTCTGCACTTCTGAACTGATGAATGCACGCTCAAGCGTGCTATAGGCAGTGTCTCAGGCCACTTGCACGCTTACAGTACGCTTAAGCGTACTGGTAAGCGACCAGCACGCTTACTGCACGCTTAAGCATGCTGCATTTTAACAGCATGCTTTAAAATATTTCCTTTGTGGCCTGAGTGCTGTCCGGAACCGTTTTTACGAATCTTTACCAAATGAAAATGATGGTGTCAAAGACCTTCGATAGTAAGTCGATAATGTACACTCCTATGGTACAAAATCTTAATAAGATTGCATGCGTAACCTCACTAATTCGACGAACCACGGCTCCCGAGAGATTACACGATTTTGCTGGGTAGAGACTGTACTTGGTGTATGGATACATAGAGCCCCGTCTACTGATGGGTTAGAATAGCTTGGTGTGTCTCTAAGGCGCGTTAGGTATTAACCTATTATGATTATGTTATGCTTCCATGAACGTTTAATATATTAATTAAGATGTAGGTGCCGTGTCTCTTGCGATCCACGCAAGGTTGGGATCTCGAGAGGTTCTCGCCAGGAGAGCGGGATAAGCTCTGCAAGGGGGGCCCGCACGTCACTGAGGGAGTCCGAAGTACCTTAGCTAGGATTTCATCGGTCATGTATGGGATTGTACTCGGGGTTACTCCATCCGATACACTCCGTAAAACGAACCAAGATAATTATATGTCACACCCTTATATGATTTGCTTATGATATGATATGACTATGCATGATTAGGATATCTTGTTAGATACCTACAGGATATGTGAATAGAGATAGCTATGAAATTATACCGTTGACGACCTTAGGTCTTCCCGATCGTCCGGTTTAGGATTGTGTCGCGAATATGCTTTGTCAGGCCTCGATGCGTTTAGCGTCTCTTGGCGTAGCGGTTCTAGGTTCCCTCGACCGCCGTGGCACATATGATATAAGTCAAGACCTTATGGCAAGTTAAGAAGGAACCTATGACGGGCTCTAGTATGCACGACCGTCTAAGCAAACAAGTCCACACACGTATAATCAACCGTCAGGTTGTAATGTAGACACTTGGTGACCATAGGTTTTTCCCCGCGGTTACCTATAGCTTAGGATTTAGGTAGAACTCACTGAGGCATTATGTCTCATCCCACTCCTTCTTTGTTCAGGTTCGCAGGTTGTTCGAGGCAAGGGTAAGGAGAAGGCTTTGGACTGATCGTGCTTATGGATCCATGCTTGTGTCGTCTAGCTTTTATTATGTTATTGTAGCTATATGTATCGTGATGAGACTTGTTGTACTCGTTTCATCAGACTGATCATGCTTAAATAATGTAATATATGACTCTTGTATCTGAATCCCGACTTATGTCGTTTTCTGTATTGTATGATTAATGTATCAAGTATCAGTTTTAACGAACGTATTAAGTATTCTAGACACTTTTAATACGGGCGTTACAATTTGGTATCAGAGCAGGTCGATTCAGATCGTGCCTTGGGTCATTAATAATGCAATCCAAGTAGTGGGTTCCTCGGAAACTAGGATATTTGCCCTTATTGTTATATATGGTTGAATTTGATCGCTTTGACTTGTATATGACAGTTAGAGCAAAATGTCTGGAGAACGAAGAGGGCGTGGCAGGCTAAGGGCTAATCAGAACACCGAAGGGGAATTCAATCCTGATGGTAATATGTGGGCTCAGATGATGCAGCAGAATCAACAGATGATGCAGCTGATGCAACAACAGATCCAGCAGAATGCTCAGTCCCAGCAGCAGTGGACTGCGGCTATGCAACAGGGTCAAGGTGCCCATCAGCAGCAACCCCCACCACCAATCATTGGGAATCCAGCTTTTCGGGAGTTCAACCGTAACCATCCCCCAGAGTTTAATGGTGAAGGTGAACCGCAGGAAGCTAAGAGATGGGTTAAGCACATGGAGAAGATTTTCCGAATGGCTGATTGTACCGAAGAAGATAAGGTAATCTTTGCAACCAACCAATTCAGAGGCGCAACGGAAGACTGGTGGGAAACCGCTCAACGTAGAATGGTGGCAAATGGCATGGAGGTGAACTGGGAGAATTTTAAGCAAGTAATGTTAGAGAAGTATCTCTCCTTGTCATACAAAGTCAGGAAAGAGCAGGAATTCCTTCAATTGAAGCAAGATAATGTGTCGGTGACGGAATTCACTAAGAAGTTTGAAGAGCTGTCTCACTACTCTACTCACAATGAGTATGCAGGCAATGAAATGTGGAAGGTAAATCAGTACAAGCACGCTTTGAGAGGTGAAATCTATGCAGTGGTTAGCCAGCAGAGGTTAATTGATGAAGGACAATAAAGGAAAATAATAGGTTGTAATAATTAAAATATAAAATTTAATGGATAATTGATTATGGTTAACTCAAAAGCTAGGAACTGTAGCTTCAACCAGAATTGCCTTTGGAGAAGAGAATTGCTTTTGTAAAGTTGAACCAAACATGTGACAAATTGCTTTTTTTCAATTCGAGATTGTAGAAGTGATTATGAACTAGGAAAAAGCTGAACCAAACAAACACTAATTCTTTAAACTCTAACTTATCGTTATACATGAATCAATTTAATACTGTGCGAGTCTATCTTTTTCTTTTTTTTGATATAAGACGGGACCACTTTATTTTCAAAACAAGTAAAAATAAAATTATAAAATGATCACTTGACGCTTACGATTTGTTTCTATAAAATGACACTAGCACTTAAATTGCTTGGGTCATGCAATTTAATTATGATGTCTAACTCCAAATATATTCACTGTAGAACTAATCTTATGATTAACTATCACAAACTCGTAAGTGTCGGTTGAAAAATCATTTCATAAATATTTCCCGCAATAACTATAATTTGTCAGCTTAAACTTTAAGAAAAACAATCCAACGTTCGAATTATATAAAAAAAGTAGTTTTGGAGAGTAAAACAAACAAACGGTAAGCACCAATAAATGAGATCCAATTCATCAACTATTTCAGTTTGTCATATAAACAGAACACGTGGAGTAAATCCAAGAAAAGAGACAAGATCCACACTGAACTTGAAGCAGAGTATATTTCCTCAGATCTCTTGCACCGGCAACCAGTACAAACATAGAACGGTCTTGTTTCCTTGGCCAACGTGTCATCATAACTCAGTGGGACCAATCCACCAAATCTATTTGATTTTCCATGTTTTTCTCCTGTTTTCTCAATTCTCAACACAACACTTCCATGTATAAAAAGGAACAACCACTCTCTAATCTAATAATAACACACACTCATTCCCTATCCCACTATGCATCGTCTACTCATTCTTTCCATCCTCATTTCCTCCTACCTCTCACTTCCACCACTTGCAGGTATTGTATTGCTTCCATTCCATTATTGCATCTGTAGCGTTGACACTTCTGATTGAATGTGTGTCTATTGTAAACATGTGTCAATGCCCTAACACCAATAAGTCACATTCACATATGATAGATTATTGTTACTTGTTTTCATGCATAATGCTAATAATGTTTTCATTTCTTTATTAATTGTTACAGATGGTAGTTCCATTGGAGTGAACTATGGTCGCATAGCAAACAACCTACCCTCAGCATTCAAAGTAGTCAAGCTTCTAAAATCACAAGGAATCGACCGGGTCAAACTCTACGACACCGACCCGGCCGTTCTTAAATCTTTATCCGGATCCGGAATCAAAGTAACCGTAAACCTCCCAAACGAACAACTCTACCACACAGCAAAAAAACTCTCCTACGCCCTCACATGGCTCCAAAAAAACGTCGTCGTTTACCACCCCAAAACCATAATCGAAGCCATCGCCGTCGGTAACGAAGTCTTCGTGGACCCACACAACACCACCAAATACCTCATCCCCGCCATGAAAAACATTCACAAAGCTTTAATTAAATTGAACCTCCACAATTCCATCAAAATCTCTTCACCAATAGCTTTATCCGCTCTTGGATCCTCTTACCCATCTTCAACCGGGTCATTCAAACCCGAATTAATCGAACCCGTTATTAAACCAATGTTGAACTTCCTACGTGAAACGTCGTCGTATTTAATGGTCAACGTTTACCCCTTCTTCGCTTACGAGTCAAACGCTGACGTCATCTCTTTAAACTACGCTTTGTTTCGTGAAAACCCGGGTAATGTGGATCCGGGTAACGGGTTAAAATACTACAACATCTTCGACGCACAAATCGACGCTGTTTTTGCAGCGCTTAACGCGCTTCAATACGACGACGTTAGAGTGGTTGTTAGTGAAACAGGTTGGCCTTCGAAAGGTGATAGTAACGAGGTGGGTGCATCCCCACAGAACGCTGCTGCGTACAACGGTAATCTTGTTAAGAAGATTCTGAATAACGGTGGGACCCCTTTAAGGCCGAATGCGAATCTGACCGTTTATTTGTTTGCGCTTTTTAATGAGAATGGGAAAGTGGGACCTACTTCGGAGAGGAATTTTGGGATGTTTTATCCTGATATGAAGAAAGTTTATGATGTTCCGTTTACTGTGGCGGGGTTGAAGAGTTACCGTGACGTACCGGCGCCAGGAACTGAGTGATTTATTCATTGCTTTGTAATAGGTCGAGGTTGTGAATTTAGGAAATGTTAATTTCATTTTGCAGATATGTATTGGGATTAAATTTTATTGGGTATCACTTACTTTTTTTAAACATGTTAGTATGTTAATTGGCTAATATTTGTTAGATTTGTTGGGAAACTTCATCTGCTTTGATCAATGTCATGTGCAAGTTGCACGATTCACATTTAATTAAGACATGTCTCTCAATCTTATGCCTACTGATCTCTTAGTTATATACCATATGAATTAATTTGATACAAAATATATGAATTTTCATGATAATCATGATGATTATAATCACTCGAGAATAAGATAGATGATTGAAAATTTTAGATGTTATCAACTCAACCAAGATGTCAAGCATGAAGTCATGGTTTTCTATCAGCTTTTCTCCTTTGTCCATCAACATTTTTTGACAAAAACAAGGTCTTCTTTTAATTCACTGTTTTTCGGGTAAAATTCAATTGTCCCGTCGATTAATATATAAAATATTAGGAATTTCGTTGTTGAATGTATTAGTAGAAGAAAATGTGTGACGAAATATAAAGATACGTGGGAAAAAATATTATGAGATAATACAAGTTAGCACTTGATTTTGGACATTTCACAATTGAAAATACTCAAGCACGAAAGTTTAATGATAGAATTTAAGGTGCTAACTTGACATTATGACTTCAAGATGCTAAGTTCAAACTTCAAGATTACTGACAAATAAATTAGATCTTCCCGGTACAACCAATCCTACTTATATACTAGCAACATCTTGTTTATAGTTCATGCCACCAATGAAATAGCCAGCCTCAAAAGCTTATCAAAATAGAACAACAAGCAAAACAAAACATATGATCTTGAAATGTACACACTATTCATTTTCAGAGCAAGCAGAGAATTCAGCTTCGATTCAGACCCACAAATCAAAATAAATATGCATTGGAATTCCGTTATTTGAACTTACTATGTTAGATTTGTTATACAGAACAAATGAAAATATGACATTAAAACTTTATAGGTATTTTCATGTGCAAATTAGGTGACTGAAAGAGATATTTTTGGAGCTTGATTCAAACATCTTCCTTAACTTATGTGGGTCTAAATTAAGTTCTTTTGTATCCGAATCTTCTATGTACACGCATACAAAAGGTTGAAGCAATTTACAGATTGAAGTTGTGGACAGCTTCCATTCAAGATGAGCAAAGCTTTGATAGATTAATGAGGAAAGATAACAAAAAATAAAAGAAGGCTACACAATTTTTTTTAAAGGGAAAGAAGGCTACACAATAAAATTCCATTTGTTACGATATTCAATTTCTTAAATAGGAAAGAAGGCTAGATAATAATTAGGTGTGGTGGATAGTGCTTGGTGGAGATGCCGTGAGGTAACCAATCGACCTCCTCGAATTGGTCGATCTGTGGATCGACCTTGCATAAATAGGTGTGAATGGTTCCTCTGCATATTCCATATTATATATTGTCTCTCTAACTTGGCCATCCCCAAGGGTCTCATAGCCCTGGATCGATCTTCCCCAAAGGTCTTATGCCCTTAGATGGAGTACTGACTTGCAGGTACCATACATAACCTTGAGCGTTGAGGCTAAATGTAACAAGTTCTATTTTTTAAAGCTTCAAATTTCACTTGTAATTCTTTATTTTAGTTAAGGTGGAAGGGAGGAACATGAATATGATTATAGTAACCTTTAGTTAGGGTGATTTTATCTTGGGACTAACTTGATCTTATCCTTATATTGTCCCGTCTTTATTGAACTCATATCCCATTGGGTTCAATTGAATTTAGTGTAGGGATCGAATCAAAATTATTAGCCTTTGTCCTTGTATTGTCTCATCCTTATTGAACTCATATCGCATTGAGTTCAATTAGTTTTAGCGTAGGAATCAAATCTAAATAACTAGCCCTTGTCTTTATATTGTTCCATCCTTAACGAACTCATTGCATTGGGTTCAGTTGAGTTTATCGTAGGGATTAAATATAAATAATTAGCCCTTATTGAACTCATATGACATTGGGTTCAATTAAGTTTAATAATTAGCACGATCTTAGTCAAGACTGTTTGGATATAAGATCTAGTCAAACATTGTCTATCTCGTCCATTATGCACCCTTAAGGCCTTAACCAATAATTATCTAATAGTTAATAAAATTATATATTGTTTGAAACAAAAAGTAAAAAGAATTTTTTATTTTATTTTATGGTATCCAGTATTCAAACCATAGACTTTGCATGTATTATGCATTATCATCTAAACAAAGCTCACGAAGATTAAAAAGAAATATCTAGTTTAACTATGAGAAACTAAAATATGTAATTATTAAAAAATAATTGAACTGGTATAATACATTGATTATAAATTATATCTCTCATATTTTCCCACTTTTATTTATAAGTGTTGCCTTAACCGCAACCTAAAAAATGAAAGTGGAAAAATACAGGGACATAACTTTGATCATGACACAGTTCCTACGTTGCATATGGAATAGTCTTTTCATTTTATAACATCAATAACCTTACCTTTACTTGTAGAATAGTCGATGTGGGCTCTACAAATAAAATAACACAAATAGAGCATGAAACTTGGTCTCCTTTCTGATGAAGCAAAGCCTTCAATGCCATGATGTGTAGTGAAAAATATTGAAGGCAAAACAAGTTTAAAAGTCTTGTCTAACCCGTCTATTGTACACCCCTAATCATCGTACCATCCAAACAAAAATATGGTTATGATTACCTAATTTCATGATCAAAGAACAAAAAAAGAAAAATGAATATCTAGTTTAAGAAATGAACTGTATACAATCAAGGTATCCCACGTCTGTAACATATGTTCCATTTGATCTATATGGTTATGATTACCTAATTTCATGATCTATATGTGGTGTGTTCTGCATTAAGTCATCGTTTTCTATCAGCTTATCTCCTTTGTCCATCAACAACATCTTCTTCTAACTCACTATGTTGCAATTATTTATCGAGGCATGGGGTTCATACATCACCCTCAGACCACCAATTTTTGTCGCAGTTAGTTTCACCTGACTCGAATTCCTGTGTGTAGGTCTCATATTTGAAATGAGTTTTGGAGATTTTCTTTGTTGTGCTTGTCTGCCACTGCTTGTCTCTTGCTATTGTTGGAACATTCTTATACGGTTGGTAATTCTACAGTTTGCCTCTCTAACTACATATATGCGATCATGGATTTTATATTATGGTTCTTCTGATCATCATGCAGTTGGTAATTCATCTCTTATCTCAAATTTCTCACCTCCTAAATTACCTCACATTACTTTTACTAATGGTTCAAAGACACATGCTAGTATTCAAGCTTCACATTTCTAATCTCTATCTTTTATTGGAAGTTACTTAATTTTTTTTTTTGAAGGAAGTTACTTAATTTTATTAATGCATTTAAAGAAATAAATTTGTTATATTTTACATATTTTCAAAATTCGAATACAAATCAGTTAATATTAAAACTTCAAATAAAATAAGCATAATCCTTCAAAAAAACAAATAATAAAATAAGCATAAATAATGTAATTTGGAATAATATATGGAAAAATAGGATCTAACAAAAATATATTAGTTCACTTATTATATTTCTCAACTTTATATTTTAAATCAATATCAATTTTGTAACATTTAGACAATATTTTTAGAAAGCCACTACTATTGGTCCAATAGTGAAGGGTTGGGTAGTATTCATGTTCAAAAGTGGAGTTATCGAAGGAGAAATATTTGTATCACTATTTTTTGACAACTTTTGAGACGGTTTTTTCTTTCAGATTTACATTGTGTACTTACTGAGTATTACTTTAGTTTTATATCAATACCTACATTTTGTTGTATATTTTAGTCGTCCCAAAAATGATGGTTCAAATAACATATTTTTTTTAGAGATCAAATAATATATTTCTATTGAAGTTATAGAATGATAAATACAAAATAGAAAAATGAAATTTTAGATCAACTAGAATTCAATAATTGAAAAATTTAATTTTTTTTAACTAACTATAACTATTTATTAAAAATTAAAATTTGAACTGATATTTGAAAGGTCTTTCATCGCAAATCCAAATCTTCACCCTTTCCCGTTACTAAGTCATCAATTCGAATGAATTTAGATATATAAACAAGTCAAAGAAAAGAAGTTGGATAAATGAATCATACTCTCTGATATTTGTTGGAAGATATCATCTCTTTTTATAAGGTAAACAATTTACTTTTACTTGTCAACCGGTCGATGTGGGCTCAAGACAGAAACACAAAATCTACAATACCAATGTTTCTCATGTCGCTTATATATACGTCTCTACAAAGTGCCTTCTGTAAGTCATACTTCTCCCAATCCACAAATGCGTTTTTAATCTCTTCTTTTCACATTCATTCATTTGTTTCTAATCATTCTTCATTCCCTTTTCTCAAAACAGAGCATAAATAAAGAGTTTATTTTAGATTTCGTGGGGGGAGCAAAACAAAGCTTCAATGACATTTCACACATATTAAGAAATGTTATTGATATTGTGTGAAATAGATATTATGAGTTGTTTTACAAAATTGTCCTTAATAAATTATATGAGAAAGATAAATGAAAGAATTGAAAGAAGAAAGAGTAATAAATAGTTAAGGATATAATAAGAAAAATAACATTAATGTTTCATTGGTATTGTAAAGTGACATACAATTTAAGACAATTTTTTTCTCTAAAGGGACATACAATTTGGGACGAAGGGTGTTAAGAGTCCCACATCGGTTAGAAGTTGGCCTGACAATTTGTTTATAAGTGGGGGCAATCCTCACCTCACAAGCCGGTTTTGTAGGGTTGTGTTCGGCCCAACCAAGATTTCTAAGATGGTATCAGAGCCTCTTCACGGTTCTTTGGGCCACCTGTTATCAGGTTTCCGTTATCGGGCCACTCGTCATTTATGTTCACACTTCAGATGTGCAATCCTGAGCGTGAGGGGGTGTGTTAAGAGTCCCACATCGGTTAGGAGTTGACCTGACAATTTGTTTATAAGTGGGGGCAATCCTCACTTCACAAGCCGGTTTTGTGGGGTTGTGTTAGGCCCAACCACGATTTCTAAGATGATATTAGACTATAGTTAGTTAGAGTGTTTGAGAAGATTGGTTAAGAGTTAGTTAGAGTTAGTTACACAACTAAACTCTATATATAGGAACACTCATGTATCATTTCAATTATCTTTTATGAAATCTAGTTTACTCTACTATGAGTCACTATGAGTATCTCCCACATGAATACACCTATGCTCTCTTTCTAGCTGATCACTATGATCTTTATCCCTGAGATTCCATGATTCATAACATGGTATCAGAGCGATACCCTAGGGATGAAGATGATGATGCTTCCGTTTGCGATTCAACATCCGATGAAGATGAAGATTCCGGTGACGATGAAGTCCTCACAACTTCAGCAAACGTTTTGGAAAATTCAGCTTCTTTCGATGACATTGTTTTAGGTAGTTTCGAGTCTCCAATTGTTTCGGTTTCTACTCCTTCGATTGAACCAAAATTCGATGGATTCTCCATCAAGATTGGTGAGAATTCTTGTGCTATCATTGATCCTTGCTGCAACATCATCGTTGAAGATGATTATGTGTTCATTGATTCACAAGAGGATGAGAAACTGCAGGTTCTTGAACCTCAATTGAAGATTCATTGCTCTGATTTCATTGTTTCTGAAGTGTCGGAAGAATTCGTCATTCACACAGCTCCGATGAGATTGAGGAGCACTGTTTACGACGTCACCGCCGTGAGGCTTTTTGCCTCGTGGTTGTTCATCGGAAAACAAGCTGAACAACTTGTTTTCGCCGTCAAAAATCAGCTTCGCGTTTTCGAACTACATGACGAATCAATCGTCGTTTTCGATCCCCGCGGAAGATTTGGTTTGTGTTCACTGTTCTTTGTTTTCAAAGCTCTCCAACAAATCTGATTCCGTTTGTGGTGGATGATGACATCTCGTCATTACGTAATTTTCTATGTAATTTGATCACATTTTGGAGTTCACAAAGCAACTTATGCAGCAAGAAAAGCAGAAAAACTGATGAAAATACAAAGAAAGAAAACGTGTCACGATTTGGTAAAAACGTGACACGATTTTAGAAGACCAAAACATGCTTTCGACATTGAGGAAAACGTGTCACGATGGCAAAAACGTGACACGATTTGAGGAAACCCTAATTCAGCTGTTTGTTATTCAGAGGAAAATGTGTCATGATTTACTTAAAACGTGTCACAATTTTGGGCGAATTTATGTGCCTATTTAAGCTAAAGTCTATTCCAAAGACAGGGGTTATGATTTGAAGAGAGCAAAGTGCGATTTTGAGACTACAAGACGGCTAAGAGTGCGATTTCTTCATCCTTTTACCTGTTCATGTATGTATTGATTCCTCTAATGATTATGTTATTTATAAACACCATTATGAGTAGCTAAATCCATTAGAGGTTAGGTCTGAGATGATTCTTTGTAACCCTAATTGAAACATGTTGCTTTGAAACTCTATTTATTGTGAATGACAATCTAGTTTTTATCCAATTCAATTGTTCTTAATGTTTTTATATCCTGATCAAATATAAATATGATTTAGTGAGAACGAATGACTACTGACCCTAGCTTTCGACTTAGACCTAATTGAATTGTTCTAATAAACATGGTTAGTCTAGGATTGGATAATCCTTTATTAGTGATATTAGGTTAACGTGCTTAAACCTTCAAATATTGTTAGACCACCTAAGGAATTAAGGGCTATAATCCTAGAAGAGGGTCCTAACTCAAGGGATTGATTAGGACTATTTTGTTAACTATCGTGGAACTAGTGAATCATTCATAAGAATAGGTGCAATATACCAATTAGGGGAACATCGATGACTCAAAAGACCTAAACTCATCTCTCTCTTATTCTTAAAACCAATCTTTATTTTCTGTCTTTACTTTTATGCAATCAAACCAATCAACTGCTTAGTGGCAAAACAAAATAACTTTTTATACATCCTATTTTACAACGTAATTGAATTATTGAGATTAAAATCAGTCCTTGTGTGAACGATATTTTTACTACTTCGATAGTATTGGTACACTTGTCAATTGTCTATCAGTGGATACCTTGGGATAGAGGAAAGAAAAGCTTTGTTTCTCTTCGATTCAACACACCCATTACAGAAACTCAGTTCTTTGGCTGCTTTGTGCATTCCGATTCAGCTTCTCGACAGATCAAGAACACAAAACCCAGGTTTAGGTTTTCTCTCTGCACATCAATTTCAGTTCTATATTTTTCGATCAGAGAATTTTCCTTCACATTTGGAGAAGCACTTCCCTATAATCACGTTTACAGAATCTTTTATACTAAACACTTTTTTGGAAAAACTGTTTCTTGATTCCGATTTTGGAGGTGTATGGTTTCTGTCAACATCATAGAGTTCTGTAGAAATTCCTGTTTACAGAATTCTGTTATGGAGAAGTTTGTTTGATTTTGTGTTTGGAAAAGCGCTTTTAGGAAGAATGTGTTTGGTATAAGCTGTTTTTGGCAAAGCACATTTCAAATAAGTTATTTTGCAAAAGCACTTTTGAAGAGGCTGATTGAGGAAGTTAGGTATCAGGAAAGAAGAAGCAGAAGCAAGCATTTCAAATAAGTTTCAGACTGTCACAAGGCTTGGGCATTCTCACTGCTTGGGCTTGGGTCTTCTGCAGATTGGTCTTGTGTTACAACATAGTCTCTTGCTTAGTTTACCCCCATTTTCATAGTTCCATCATTATAGTTAGTTAGAGTGTTTGAGAATTGTTTGGTTTACCATTTTTTTTTTTTGCATTTCATTTGTCTTCTACTTTCATTGTATTTCAAACTCAAATTGGTAAATTTCCCACTTTGAATTTGAGGGGGACTATTAGACTATAGTTAGTTAGAGTGTTTGAGAAGCTTGGTTAAGAGTTAGTTAGAGTTAGTTACACAACTAAACTCTATATATAGGAACACTCATGTATCATTTCAATTATCTTTTATCAAATCTAGTTTACTCTACTATGAGTCACTATGGGTATCTCCTACATGAATACACTTATGCTCTCTTTCTAGTTGATCACTATGATCTTTATCCCTAGGATTTCATGATTCATAACAAAGGGAGTATATAATATATGGTTTTGTCCCCACTAGACAAAGTTTCTTGATTCATCCCTAAACAATACATATTGGGCGACTATCTTAGCTAAGACAGGAGATCGATCATCTAATTCCACATAATTATATAAGTTCTACTTAATATATTTCTCAAATTTTACAATTTAAATAAATGTCAATTTTGTAATATTTAGACAAATTTTCTTTACTTATATTAATTAATACTTTCAAATATATTTATATCAACATATTATCAAAAATAAAATCAAATATCAACATATTTTTAAAATCAAAAGAGAAGTGAGTTCTTAACATTTTCATTTTTATTTTATGTTCCTTTGCGGTGCTTGAGTATTCGGCACCAGTGACTTTGTAATTGTTTTGGTGTGCTTCTCGTTGCACGTCTTGTACGCGGGGATACACCAGTGATTTCTTAATATTATCTCATTTTGTTTTGTTCAAAAAAATCAAAAGAGAAATTATTGCGACACTTTCTGAAACTCTGATTTTCTTATTGAATGAAATCAAAATAAGTTATGTAAATCCACATTAAGTATTAAATAAAGAGAATATTACTAGCACTGGTCAATTGAAAAAGCAAAATATGCTTATGATTACACAGTATGACCAAAAGTGGAGTTATTAAATTTATATAATGTCTTGCTTACAAGAGCTTTAATTGTTTAAAAACCTATTAAAAAATTGTTTTTTTAAATACAAATCAAACACATAAAAAAGTCATAACTACACAATTTTTAATATAAAATTTTCAATTTTAGTATGCTTAAACAATGCCCTAAGACTTTGTTTGAGAGTTTGGAGAGGAGGGGAAGGAATAGCTTTGGGGAGACAAAAATATATGAAAAAATTGAGAAATCTTTCACATTTTTTGAAAGAGTATTTATTTTTTTTAAAACAAAAGAAAGTATTTTTTTTAGAGAGTGATAAATTAATACTTATGATTAATATATTTTTAATTTTAGAAATATTGTAACAACATATATTAAATTTGAAGAATTCATATAAACCTTCCCACCTCTCAAAACCCTCCTCCAATATATTACAAATTTTTAGTTCTCCAAACGAAGATGATTATATATTTTGAAGAAAAATAAACCTTCGAAATCTTCTCCTCCTAATATAATCTATTTCCTCCTAAAAAACACTTGTTAAAATTTTCCTAAGCTAATACAAAACAAAATGAAAATCTTGTCCAAAATTTCCCTAAGCTAATACGAAACAAAATGAAAATCTTGTCCAAAAATAAAAAATTGAACTTTTATTTATGAGCTCTTTCATCATAGGTCATGAATCCTCCGGTTTATAAGAGTTGCTTTGACAGCACCATAAATAACCAAAGACTACAAAATAGGAGGAAATATGACCACGATAATCACACTTTGACAGCAACATTGATTTGAAAATGAAGCAAGTCATTTCTTTTTATAACATTAAAAATCTTACTTTAACTTTGGACTAGTCGATGTGGGCTCTACAACCAACAAAAACAGAAACAACAGCAACAAATTACAAAGTTATATTTGTGCTTTGAAACACTGAGAGGCAACAAACTTTTGATCTTAATTATATATTTGTAGCATATTGCTTGTTCAATTTTTATGATGATTAAAAACATTCACAACTTTGGCTAATGACTCAATGCTGGGAAGTGTCCAAAACATATATACATACAGCTGACGGAATATCACATTTGAGTTTCGATAGACTTATCAAATATAGCTACGTTGTGACATCATTGCTCCTTATAAGATATCTTATAGCTGACAGCGGATAAGCTAATCGATTAAATGTGTAATGTTTGGTAAAATTCGGCAATGCTATATAGTACGATAAATCCATACACGGAAGTAGACGAATGCACACATGTCTAGTTCTTAAGCACACTTGTCCAATTCTTAAGAAATTTTAAAACTGATTTAGTATGCTGTGACGGAAATCATGGGTAGTGGCTATTAAAAAGGTTGACAACTATAACATGAGTAGTGTCGAAAATAAGCAAGTTACGGAATACATGGCTGCATTGCAAGCAAAAACTACTTTCGTCGACTTTCGTCACTCTAAGTTTTGTACTATCCATCATTTTGGTAAAATTAGTGGTTGATTTGGTTATAAATATGAAATGACATAAAAATGATATATTTAATTAATATTTAATTTTTTTAAATTAAGGTTCTAGGGATAAAATTGCGATAAATAATGATAAGTTATAAGCTACTTGAATTAGCTTATCAAAATCTGCTATAAACTAGTAAAAATAAATTATGAGCTCGAGAAAGTGACGGTTATCAAACGAGTCTTATTTTGTCTAATGAGCTTATATGACATAAGATATAAGCTATAAGCTCAAAAATATGTCTGACCAAATAGACGCATGATAAATCATGTCTAATGACTTAGTGATTAAATCTACCTCTACACAGAGATCCTTCTGTCAGTCACATTTCTCCCAATCCACAAATGCGCTTTTAATCTCTTGTCACATTCATTTGCTTTTAATCATTCTTGATTGATTTTTTTTTTCTCAAAACAGAACATAAAGATAATTTTTTAGATTTAGTGGGGGTGCAAAGCAAAGCAAAGCTTTAATGCCATGTAAAATGAAAAATATGTTATTATAAAAATATTATCATTAAAAATTTATAGGAAAATGCATGTTAAAAATAGAAAATGGTGGAAAGAGTACTTTGCGGATCTAATAAATTAGTTACCCGTTCATATGAATCTGTTATGTACAAGCATACATGTGGTGGAAGCAACATTAAAGATTGAAGTTGAGGATATCTTCCAATTAAGATAAAGAAGCTTTGAAAAATTAGTTAAGTAGTGAGTCGGTAGACATATAAAATTGTTCTTAGTTAGAATTATTGTTTCATCGTACACAACGCCTTGAAGTACCCTTTTGTGATTTAGATAAGGTGACTTGGTTTGAGGTCTGTTATGGGTTTTACACACGGTTAAATCTGGTTACAACTTAATTATGAGGGATATTTTACGATGTTATTGGTTCCATGTTGAAAGGGATTGGGATGATGTTTGGAAAATTTGTGCACCATCTAAGCCGCGTCTTTGATTATCGAGGATGCGTAGGTGCTGAATTCCAACTCGATAAATTTTGTTATTACGATACGACATGTTGAGTGTCCAAGCCAGTGTCCTCATTGTGAGGTAGAGGTGGAGAATGATATATGCATGAATGAAGACGGTAACGCTGCATGAGTTGTTGTTGTGCTGCTCTGATGTACATGGCAAAGTCGAAACAAAATAGTTTGGAATAATAGCCGAAAATCTACTAAGCAAATTGGTTTCAACAACAACACGGATTACCCCCCACCGGGTGGTCTTAAAAAGTAGAGATCGATGGTTAGGAGACAAGTGAAGATTATACTAGTATACCGTTAAATACACAAAAGTAAATGAAAATATATTTCAACTATGAAAAATAATGGGTAAATAAGTTTTTTAACGGTATAAATAAATCAAATTTTGTCTTTAGTCCTCATAAAAAATAAGTGGTATAATTCCTATAAATATTACTCCATAATTCCTTAAATTAGCGGCCTAGTTGAACTATGTGCACTATTTACATAACATACTTTGATCATAATTTTCGGTTATTATATACAGACAAATGGTAACATATAAGATTTTGTTGAATTTGTCTCAAACCAATATTTTATAATTTATTTTGGGACATCAAATTTGTATTTGTTTAATTGTTCTTAAATTTTTGAATGATTTTTTTTTAACTTGTTTTAAACATTAAATTACTTTATTTGAAAAAATGAGCTCAAAATTTAATTTGTCCATATTTTCATTACTTTGGGAATAAAATTGAATACTAAAAAGTGTGAATTTATCACAAGTCATATCTCCTCCTCTTCCCACTCTTCATTTCTACAGTTGTCTTCACGGCAACATAAATAACTGAAGGAGAGTATGAGATGGAGATATGACCTAGATTATCACAAATTCCTTAATCAACAATACAGTAGTCCTTTCTTTTTATAACGTTAACAGATTATTTTTACATGTGTGCTAATCGATGTGGGCTATAAAATACAATAGGATCCATATTTAAGTCTTTTATAGCCATCTCATGATGTTCCTACATTACTAATCTGCACAAAATAAATTTTTGCTTTTAAGACTTTGACTCATTTTGATCCCAAAATTAAAAGACTCTTGAGGCAACAAACTCTTGATGTTAATAATATATTTGTAGCATATTTCTTGTTCAATCGTATGCCTACTAAGCTTAGAAGCAACAACCCTGTGACCAATATATCAAGCCTGCCAACCGATGCATTGTTTCATTTCTTGATTTCAAGACAACTGTGATGTCAATTGCTGCACTATCTCCAATTCAATTTCTTTGTTTACATTTGTAATTTGTATTACTGGATATCTAGACATAGTACCATATCTATGTTCCATTTCATTTCTACCAGCTTTGCTCTTTTTTTGTCCATCAACAATGTCTTCTTTTTATCTACTATTTTTGTGTAAAATTCTCTTGTCCCTTTTTAGTCCATCAACTATATCTCAAGATTTTCGTAATCTTTTAATAGATTGGTGAGCTTTAACAATTTCTGTACAATCATTAAGACACAGCTCTTCTTTTAAATTACTTTCAGCTTTCTGAAATACTAAACGGAACAAAGAAGAAATAGATAAGTAGTATTTGAAGCTTCTTACCCGAGTTCCATTCCTCAGTTGGTTGACTTTACTATTGACCATTTCTCAATGAACAAGCTTATCGAGTTTTTGCGTATATACAGGTAACACAAGATACAATGAATGCAATGCAACAAAAGTAATGTAACATCGAAATTGGGAATTATCCTTTTTTTTTCCTCTGCACGACATCGATATCCTCTGAAGACCACAATCTACTCCGTCTTCCGAGATTATTAGGAGATTCTAGAAAAACTATGGTTTTACCCATTTCTTCTAGCTTACCATGCATCCCAAAAACTTTTACATCAAAAGTTACTAGTGATTTTTCTATAAGTACATTTATTCGAATTGTTGGATGAAAGCTGCAATTTTCCAATATCTGTATCACTTTATGTTGAACAAAAACAGGCAATGTCTAGAAATATAGTCTTGTAATCATCTTCTAACATGTCATAACTTATTCGAAGTTTGTTTAGGATATCATCATGTGGAACTTCAAGAGTCAAAGGAAGGGCTTTTGTTTAAGATTTTATTTTCAAGTTGGCTTTTAGAACTCATATCATCAAAGACAAGAAGAACCTTTTTATTTGATAAAAGTTTTCTTAAGCTGTCCTTTGCTTGGCTTAATGTTTCAATTACCATTCCTTTTATGTTCAGATGAGAAAGAATTTTATTAGCAACTTACATCAAATTGGCTTCTGATTTTCTTGAAGAGAGCAGTACCAAGAGTTGCTTCTGATTTAACTAGATTATATAAGCGGTCAAAAAATCATACTTAATTGATAAACTTTTGGCTTTTCTTAATAAATGAATCGACATAATTTATCATTAATTTGAACTGTTCAATTTTATAATTTAAATCAATATCAATTTTGCAACATTTAGACCATTTTCCTTTCCTTATTTTGATTAATATTAATTATACATATATCATCATATATTTTAATCAAAATCAAATGCTCACCAAAATCATTATTTTCCGTTGATTGTTTGGTTGGGTAAACGTTGTTGAAATGCAGATATTCGAGTTTGAACTCAAAATTGTTCACTTTTCCATACTTCAATATGCGAGTTTAACCATTAAACTATTTGACAACTAAAATTTAAAAACAAATTCAATCATCGAACCAGATATCAAATTTTATTTTAAAAAAATATGGTATTAAAATTCAAACTTTTATGTCCAATGAGCTTAGGTGTGCTGGAGTTTGAAACTCAAACATCGTACTAGATTACTTGACTCAACAAAAATCAAACTTTGATTGGACAATGCCTTTATAACAAGTACACATTTGACAAAAAAACATTCTTATATTTATAGAGGGTAAAAACAAATTTAACCCGACAAAAAATTGAACTGATATCGGAGGAGTTTTGATCACGAGTAAACATCCTCAAGATTTGCCATTTGCAAACTATTCAAATCCAAATCAAAGATCCAGATAATTAAACAGTTGGAGAAATGAACAAATAGAAAGGATGTGGACTAATCATCAAACAAATTCTAATCTGAATTGATCTACATACCAAGATATCCTCTTTTTTTATAACGTAAACAACTTGCTTTAACTTGTGAAGTGGCGATGTGGGCTATGTGCAAAAACACAACACCGATCTACTATTGCATTTTCAATTTCTTCTTCTCACATTCATTCATTTCTTTCTAATCATTCTTTATTGATTTCACTTCTCCTAGCGGAACGATTGAATGGTCGATGTGTAATGTGTTTGTCTATACACTTAAACTTGTGTATGGTCGATGTGGGCTCTAGAAATACATTACCGAATCCTTCTGTTTCTTTAGAATGTAAGGGCTACATGAAGCATGAACATTGTCTATTTTAGTGTTGTAGGCTATAAATTTACAAGTTCCACCAGAAGTTATAGCGTTGACTTGGTCGTTGGAGTCGGAAAATTAAGGTGTGGAGTGATAAGGATTGTGTCAGGTAGGAGTCTCACCTCCAATGAATACAACTCAATCGTAGGTTTCCGGAAGTGACGCAGGATGACAATGTTCTATATCTTTTCAGAGAAGGATTGGAAAAAACTTTGGGAAGAAGTTTTATTGTTTCCACACCCTTGAACAAATTTTGCAAACACTTCACCAAACATGGAATCGCACGCCATTTTTTTTAAAACCAAATTACGAGTTGTGCCTTCTTGCATAATCATACCTTCTTTTATACAGAATTACATCTTTTTATTTGACCAAATTTCTTCAAAAATAATCTTTTTATTTGGCCATAGAACCATATCATTAATCTTTCAAAAATATTATGTTTACAAAACAAGGCCAGACGTAGCCTTATGCTACAATAAAAAAATGAATATTCAACAAAATAACATAAGATAAATAAAAATTTAAACTAATATTGGTGAGCTCTTTCATCCCTAGTCATCATATCTCCTCAAATCCCCAACTTCTCTAATTGATAGAGTTGCATTCACAAATTTTCAAAACTCATGAAATGAACAAAACAAAAAGATACAAATTGGGGACATGAGGGAATATGACTACTTTGTGCTCATTGAATTATTGTACAAGAGAAGAAGTCTTCATTTTATAACACTGTAGAAGGTTTTCTTTAACTTGTGAATTGGTCGATGTGGGACAATAAAGAAGTCACATTTCTTCCAAACCACAAATGCACTTTTAATCTCACATGATTCATTCTTTTGTTTCCAATCATTCTTCATTTCCTGTTCTCAAAACTGAACAAGAACAATATTTTTTAGTGAAACTTGGCCTTCTGGTCTCTTCAATGTCATGTGCAATGGAACTTCTATTCTCACATTTAAAGTCTAGGGACTGCATAACTGTTTCATCTTGCAGTTTCTATCTAAAGGACGGAGAAACTTTTGAGCATATCTTCCTTAATAGTCCTTTTGCAATATGGATTTAAGAGTAGCTATCTCAACTGATTGGTTATATAATGCATACATTTTGGTGATTTAGATTACTAGAAATGAAACTAGATTCAATTCTAATCTATTTTCTTATAACAAAGTTATATCCCTAGTCTTGTCAGCTCATGATTCAAGCAATTCCACTTCAAATGTTCCTTTCTCAGCTTTACAGCAGGCTCTGTGTATATCCTTCAGAGCTTTGGGGTTAATAATGCTAACACAAGGAAAGAAAATCTCATTGTCGAGGTTCTTTGGAATTGTCCGGAAATTCGGTGGATTAAAGCTAACATTGATAAATCTGCTATTGTCAATTGTTTTGCAATGAATATTTGTAGAAATAATGCTTTTCTTGGTGAGTTAACTTCTATTTTGAGCACAATTGAACATGCTAACCAAGAAGGTTGGAGCAAGTTATGGATTGACACAAATTCAATGTTATCTTTTGGAAACAAGGATTTTGTTCCTTGGACATAAGCGGTAAAAAAAAAATTACTTTATTTTGTTCCACATTTGGCTTTTCTTAAACAACCAAAAAAATTGAAAGAAAACAATGTAACAAGATGCTCTACTAAATACTTTGCTCAACCTACAAGGGACTTGGGGACTTCTGCAAGATAATTATACAATTTGGGTTCTTGATATGTCAAATATGAACAAATCTCAGAATTGATCACATATACTACGCTCTACCAAAACCATTGCTCAACGTAACATATATGTGGTCAACTAAGTTTTCTAGATATAAAAATAACATAATGGACACTGAAACAAGTTATTTTCCTTCCTTTCGAACATTTTCAATAATTATTATAGATCTTGATTCTTGAGTGGTTGCATATGGTTAGGAGTGTGTAGTGCATATGTGGCTGAGCTATGGGGTGTTATGGAAGGCTTGAAGATGGCTCGAGAATGTGGTTTTCATAAAGTGGAGCTTCATGTTGATTCGAAAGCAGTTGTCTCTAACTTGGTGGATGGTAAAGGTGGATCAGCAATGGGGTTGAGTTTGTTAACAAATATTAGAAG
>Ga0315913_1002413_pt1 | contig 21893 bp, 9 predicted proteins | sample MpolsnodulesMG_FD_207736 | JGI IMG/M metagenome (GOLD analysis project Ga0315913, IMG submission 207736) | Medicago polymorpha root nodule microbial communities from Los Angeles, California, United States - small nodules | ecosystem: Host-associated > Plants > Roots > Nodule | place: USA... | reverse complement strand
TGCATGATATTATCCACACCAAAATCTTGGTCCATAAATCAAACTAAATCTTGTTTAATGTGATGCTTATTGCTTAGACTTTTAGAGAAAAAATCATACTAAATCACAATCATGAAAGTATCTTGGTAGAACAACCATGACAACAATTGCTACTACAACACCTTCCTTTATAGATTTGAAGAGTGAATATGCTTATCCCTCCATGAGAAATCAAGCTTTCCCTGTTCTGCAGCTGTCTCAAGTGTAAATACATGTATCCTTCATTAATCAACACAAACCATGTTGTGGAATGAGAGTGAGAGAGGGGTGTCGAATGTTTGATCTGGTGTAGTGTAGCGCTGTTACAAAAATATGACTATGTGAATGAGGAAGAGAGATGGGGGAGGATGAAGTAGAACACGAATGGATGTGGCATCATCGGTGGAAGCAAGAAAGAAGATATGTTTAGATGAATTTGGGTATTGGAAATGCTTGTCTCTTGCCTTTCTTGAAAATTGAACAAAAATTAAAACCTTCTTGAGCTTTTAGATTTTTGGCGCACAACAATCAGAGGATTAGGGTTGCCACATAATCTCAAGATTGTGTATAGATCAACACATTTTGATCTAACGGCCAGAACCATTTGGAGCCAAAATCATTAGGATTAGGGTTGACACAATTTCTTAACATTGTTATTTGTATTAGAAATAAGTAAGATAAGATTAAGATAAAATGATTGTAATGTTTACATTTCCATAAAAAAAAATTCCAACCCGTATAAACTCGTTGATGATTGCTTCGGATAGCAAAGGTTTAAATTTGGATCCGTTGACCCGATCCGATAACGTATTTAACCTTTTTTTTTTAAGAACTACATTTTTTTTGAAAGATTTGAGAACTACTTTCAAGTTTCAACCCCTGATAATTTTCTTAAAATGACACCCCCTTCAAATTTATCAATCTGTATTTAGATAAAATACAATTTTTTTCACATACTAAAAGTGATTTTTAAAAATAATTAGACGCTGAAAGAAAAAGTTGTCAAATCTTCTCCTGGTCCAAGACCAACATTGAGTAAAAGAAAAGCCAAATAGTTGTTTCGGTCCCTGAATGTGTAATGAGTAGCTACAATATATCGAAATTTCAAAATAGTCTCTTATGTATTACGTTAGTCAAAATCGTCTCTTACATTAAAATGCTCTGTTAATATTTTCGTATCAATCTCTCAATATAATTACTTATTGTCGTATCAATCCTTATATGTACTTATTATCATTTCACTCTATAAGAAAAGAGTTATAATACGTCATAAACTATTTTGACTAATGGAATGCACAATCATGAACTATTTTGAAATTTTAGTACATTGAGGGACTATTGTAGCTATTTGTTACACATTCAATGACTGATGCACTAAAACAAAAGGTCTACATCCCATAGAGACATAGATTAGGGTTCATGCAGTCAGCAGGAGCTCGCAGTCATGCAGTCGGACATCGAAAACTGTCAAATTGTCCTAAATGTGCGACTGCGTGCTTTTGTTGATGAATCCAGTTTCGTATTTTTGAAGTTAAAAGTATTGGAAGTATCTCATTTAGTTAATGATTTTTTATTGAAAAACTATATTTTTTCCTTCATGACCGGCAAGCTCAATCCAACCGAGTCTGTTCATGATCAAGATAGTAAAATCACATGATTTTGATATTTTTACTACAAAGATTTCAATAAAAATTGTCTGCAGAATACTTTATCTACCAAAATTCAATATTGCATGAACCATACCATGTCTAAGAGAGACATAGAATAAACTCTAATCCAGCATCTCCCGAAAGGAAATTTTTACCAATTTTTCTAAATAATTGAACATATACTCGCCGACAATCCTACTGACTACCAATTTGATGATACTAATAAATACGAAGAAAAAATAAAGTTCTGGCCAAAGAAAATCCCATGAGGAAGACCAAAACAGAAAATGGGAATGGCACCTATGTTCAAAATTTCACCCAAATGATGATAATTCTAAAATTTCCCAACTCCATATAGTTGAACACACACTTAGGGTCTTGATGCATCAAAAAGACTCCAATCATAAACCTTGAAGCTTGTAACAGCAAGTTTAAAGACCTCATCCATTGACATGCATCCAGCTTGTGACGCAGGAACAGCCATGCCCGCACCAACTGTGTCCGCACTTTCACTAAAAGGGCTGCAATCATAAAATAAAATAGAATTAGTGTATGTTTTGGAAAACACCAGAATCACAGTGGAAAATCATGGTCGACAAGAAACTACATATTGGAGCTTCTAAAATTCAGTGAGAGCTCTAAATTCACGAAGGCAATTACCCACCGATCAACCAAACACATGCTTAAATGACTTGTAACCTAGCTTCCACAAAGTCGGCCCAATTATGTAATGCAGCCAACATTTCATTTCTTTTTTTCTGATTTACCTCTAATGCGTAGCTCTAACGTTGTTCGGTTTAGAGAAGGTCTAGAAAAGCTTATTTAAAATTGATTTAAACTCATCATAGCATGCTCTTGTATTAAGATTTGAATAAACTGAAAAAACTAAATTAAAACATGATTATAAAACTGTTGTCAGTTTATCTAAACACAGACTAATTATAGACACGCCAGGATAGTACATGGATAAATATTTAATTAAGCTGTCTAGAATAGTTTATTGAATAAACTTTCAATTAAACTCTTGATTCAGACACACCCTTAAAACTATCAAATTTAACGTGTACACAAGATCAGATTTTATAAAAAAATGGAGTCTGAATCAAATGAAATGCCCGTATAAAATTCAACTCAACTCACCCAATGAGTAAACAGTTTAAACAGCCAAATTATAAGACAGTTATCCAAAGGTCTTATGTCAAGAAAAAGATATTTCAGAAACTTACTTGATAACAGTGGGCTCATATGCAGTGATTAGTACATCAGTGTCAACTCCTTTAACACGCAAATTAGCCAAATAAACCTGATTAAAGGAAACAATGACAAATTCACAAGACCAACTAATTATTATGAAGAGAAAAAAAAAATGACAAATTAGCAAATGCAAAATTTCAAAAAATGCCCAGCAAAACAGAACATACTTTCACAATATTTTGTGCTTCCCGTCCTTGTCGTCCCTTAGAAATCGCCTGGCAATATTTGATAGAAACGGAGTTAGTGAAGGGTAAAAAGAGTAACATCTGAAACGCAAACTACCAAAGAACATAGCAGTTAACTAGCACAACAAACCCGTTGTTAGGTCAACACTCAATAGACCTACAGTACAGGTAAACACATAGTTGTTTTTATGTTTGAGCAGCTTTAAGAAGAATAACTGATTGAAAATCTAAATAATCCAAATGACAGTTCTAAAGCAAACCACTATAAAATGCCAGTTTCTGGTTTCTCGAAGTCACAAAATTCAAAAGTATTTTATGTTCACAAGACAAGAATTCATAGCTTAGGCACAAACTCACTGGACTAAGAACAGACTAATTGAAAGTTGGCTTGTAGTTTGTAATAGAAAAATGGGAAGCCTTAAAAAGGATTAGAGAATCACGGCATTACTTAGATTATAGAAAGCAAACATTTAGTGAAACAGAAGTTCTAAAAATCATCAATTTGCCAATGCTAAATATGATGGACAAAAAGGCATGCAAGTTGATTTCAATATCTAACTGGCAATCCAAAGAAGCATAAGAAAAATGTATGCACATTAGTCCTGAGATTACTCATCTAGATAACACAAAATGATGTAGTAACATTGTATAAAAGTCAAAACAAGTATAAAAACTTTACCATTTGGCCTACTGCAGTTGTTACAACAGCCGGTATATTATTATACATCAAACCAGGTGCTTCAAGAACTCCTGATTGCTCAATAACCTGAAATAATTTAAAGGGCATAGATGATCATGGAACAGTAAAGGAACTGAGCAGAAGGAAATTTATGCTCTCTTATAGAAAGTATTGTCCCTTTGTATTGGGATGCAATACATATGCGAATGCATGCACACATTGAGAAATTGTAGTTCTTTAGCTACATTGTGTCAAATAATTCAAGCATCAGAAGTATCATAGACATAATATTTATATCATAGCTGCGAGAATTTTTGGAATAATTGGTTCATGACATGGTATTAGAGCTTTCTTATATCACTGTCTGTATTCTTCTAGTACAAGATGTTAAATATGCGCAAAAGGTAGATGGGATCTATGCATAGTCTAAGTTTCAAGCCTAGAGGACTCTTACATGAACAGGAATTTTAGAGATATAAATTATAATATAAATCATGAATGTATCTTCACTTAACAACTTGAGTATTTGAAATAGTTGGTTCATCAAAAAAAAAAGGGGCAAACTTAACGTGCAATATTGTAGTGAACTGAAAGACGAAATGGAGTCTACCAAAAATTGCTGACAGCTAAATCTCTAGCTATAAATACAAACATGTTGACCATGGTGGATGGCTGAATGCCAAAAATCCGCCATACAACCATGTCATTGCCGTCTACGGCAGGTATCCCTTCACAAATTTCCTATGATGATTTGATGAATTAAATAGATTAAAAATGAAAGCACACTTCATCTGAACCAAACCAACAAAACCCCCATCAGTACAATTCATTCATTAGTGGCCCAATAGTTCAAAAAACGCGCCTTTACTCATTGTATCATCCACACATTCCCTAATCATTCATTGCTGCCACATATGATAAACTAATGCAACATAATCAAGTTTCTATACCAATTACAAAGTCAAATTTCATTGTAATAATTTGAAGAAACCAAATTGAAATAATAACGTACCACAGTTCCTTCTGCATCCTGCTCCCTAGCAAGGTCTTGAAGAAACCATGCAGCACTTCCATTATCAGCAACATCAGGCTTAAACTCTAAAAGCTCAATGATCAAGCTTTCATCACGGCTAGGATCCGCAAACACCTCCTATATAAATCACCGACACACGAAAACTAACTTGGTAAACAAGATCAAACACAACAATACAATATAACCAAATTCAAAGAGAATGCCCAACAAACCTGATGATCAGGAACTTGTCGTATATCACTGACATCCTAAAAGAAATAAACAGAACTTTAATTTCATAAAAACTAAAAATTAAAGTGTCTTCCAAGAGTTTGTGCAAAGAACATCAAAAAACATCAACAAAAGTCTACGAAGCACTGACATAAACACGGCACAGTGCAGACAGTCACAAATAATAATTTGAAAAATATAAAAGTGATTGAATGCTACACAAACAAAATTTCAAAAACAGTGTTTCAAGAAAAAAGACCAACAAAATTCTATGAAACCAAATAACACCGAAAACATCAACAAAATTCTATGAAGCACAGACAGCAACAGAACCCCGACACAGACACTCATAATAATTTGAGTAAATAAGAGCAATTGAATGTAACCATGTTCCACATATGTCAATGCTATGTCAGTATATAGTGTCTCAAACACTCCGTAGCACTGATACTTCTTATCAAAGGTGTATCTGTGTCCGACACCGACACATGTAATCATGTTATTTTCTCAAATTATTATCAGTGTCAATTTGTCTGCGTAAGTGTCGCGTATGTGTCCATGCTTCATAGGTCAAACACGTTAGTGCTACTACATCGACAAAATTTAGAAGCAAAAAAAACTGTTTCAATATAAAAGACAATGATGTTTCACCTGGAACCTGTTGGGGAACGTGCTGGATATTTTTCCACCAAACAAAGGGCGCTGATAAACAACATCTTGTGACATTTTTGCACTAGGAAAAAAAAAACAGAAAAACTATATCAAGAACAACCAAAAATTAAAAAAATAAAATAATGAAATTGAAGACCCAAATGAAAGAAACAGTACCTGGTATATTATATGAACCGAATTGCGCGAGAGTGTGATTATGAGAGTGAGAGTGATGAAGGAGGAGGAGGAACGTTGGAATTTTTTCGGTCACTGCTGAATATATAGTATTTAATCTGCTTAAATTTTAAGCTCAATTACTCTGCTTTTAAATTTACGCTAAATTATACTCTGCTTCAAATTTAAGCTTTATTTCTTGTTTCCATGTGAAAATAAATAAATATAAGGCTTTTTTTTCCTTTCTATATATATATTTACTGTATAAAAAACATCGTTTTGTTTTTTTACATATACGAGTATTTGGTTTATTTAAAATAAACTCATTTGGGTTGTCCTTATAAACTTAACTCAGTTGATAAAGATAATGTATAATGTATACAAGGTTTCGGTTCGAATCCCGAACGCAACAAAAATAAATAATGCATGGACAATGCATAATATATGTCTTGTAATGTGTTACTTAAATTTTTTAGTTTAATTTTTTTCGTTGTCAATTTTAATGGGTTAGTTTGACTTTTTAGAAAAACAAAAAATATGTCTATAATATTAAACAAAATTAAAGAGTAAATAGGCAATTACCTGCCTGAAATTGTAAGTTTAGTCAATTACCTCATGAAATTAATAAAACTTCAATTACTCCGTGAAATTGCACAACGTTAATCAATTTACCACATCCGTCAAATTCTTCTATTAGCCAACATGGCGTTTTGCAAATACCCCCCTTGAAGTTTTGCACTTATGTGCAAAATGCCCCCTAAACTTAAAAATTTATAGTTTTTTTTCCTTATCCTTAAAAGTGACTGCATTATCACTGAATTGTGGAGCATATTAGCTAAGTTTTGACGGTATAAAACCATATTAGTTAAAAATACACTTCTCTCACACCAAAATTTTCCACTTCCTTTACATTGTGAGCAGTGCACACTCTACACCAACACATTTCTCTCACTTTTAAGAAAAAATACATAAACTTGTTACTTCTCTCACTTTATAAAAGATCTTGAAGGAATCATCGTCTTCTTCCCCCCATTAGGATTCAAAGGAATGATAATAATATTATATTATGTAATTTCATTATGTTTTTTTAAGAGAATAAAAAAAACATAATAGCCACCATCCTTTTGATCTCTAATTGGGTGAAGGACAACTTGAAAAATAAAAAAATAACATCTGATGTTGGAACAAAGAAATGTTTTTATGTTTGTTTTGTAAATATTCTTGAGTTTTGAACATTATTGTCAGGTTTACCAAATACTGTCAATATATGGTTGTATACCGTCAAAACTTAGCTAATATGCTTCACAATTCAGTGATAATGCAATCACTTTTAAGGATAAGAAAAAAAATATAAATTTTCAAGTTCATGGGGCATTTTGCACATAAGTGCAAAACTTCAGGGGGGTGCTATTTGCAAAATGTCATGTTGGCTAACAGAAGAATTTGACGGAGGGGGTAAATTGATTAACGTTGTGCAATTTCAGGGGGTGATCGAAGTTTTGTTAATTTCAGGGGGTAATTGACGAAACCTACAATTTCGTGGGGTAATTGTCAATTTACGCCTAAATTAAATTAAATCCTTAGTCCTAAAAGTTGAAGATTTCTACTTATTACACATCTTAATTTCCAGTTAGATACTCCCTCCAGTCTCAAATATAAGAAAAGATTCTTTTTTTAGGTTCATTGAATAATTAATGTATCTGCTTTACAATGTAGATCAGATACATTAACTACTCAATGAATCTAAAAAATGAATCTTTTTTTATATTTGAGACTGAAGGGAGTACCCTCCGACAATAATTAAAAAAAAAATCTAATTTCTAAAATTCCTCCAGTCTCATATTTTTTTTATCGAAAAATGTGAAAACAGTTGAAAGAATTGCACAAGATTACTGGCTTTACATTTATATAAGTAAGTGACATGTTCAATTATTTTTTATCTTTTTTTTATCTTTTTGATGTTTGAGAATAATAAGTGAAATCAATTCAAATGCGTTTACGTTTTTTTAAGAAGGTAAATTAACTCACCTAAATTGGCATTAAGAAGAATCGGATCGAAGACCTCAAAGAGGAGCAGACAACCAAGTCAATAACACCAGACGACCAACTCAAATAAGTTTTCAAATGTGTTTACGTAAATTCAAATAGAACATATTTATGCAAATTCAAGAATATTTATTGATTTACACAAACTCGATTTGAACCCGTCTTTGCAAACTCGATGCATGTAAGTTATGTAACATAGGTAGATTCTAAGTTTATAGTCTTACTTCAAGTACATGTTTACATAAGATTTTGAAATTTTGATATAAGTTTTTTTTTTCTTTTCAAAATAACGCAATTATGAAAAATAAAATCAAACTATCCTACTATAAAAAATTTATACCATTATACCCTACTTTTTGGCACGTAGTAAAATCACATGAGGGTCGATCCTAATTTTTTTTTTGTATCCAGGGCAAATCAATGAAAAAAACAATCTGAAAATTATATAAATTTTTGAAAATTCTCTAAATTATCATTCAAACAATAGAATTCATCTAAAAATATTTGAATTTTCTTAAAACATTAAATTACCTCAAAACATTGGAAAATTTACCATTCCATGTTGTCATATATGATCATATACCCGAAAACATACACACTTATATACATGATAAATATATGACGTATCATATAATTATTTAACAAGAATTTCCAATCTAAAATCAGGGTCTTACTTAGAGCTCACCTTTAGTAGTGAAGTCCTCTTGAGACCAAATCCAAAATTCTCTAAGCCTTTTTTAAAGCTTTTTGTCCTATACTGATCCTTAAATTTTGATTCCAATTAACCAAAACAATTACTTTTTTTTTAAGAAGTCAAAATGAAATATAGACTAATCAAAAGTGGTTCATTTAGTACAAGGTGTGCCAAGAAGAATCACCCAAAAGGAATACGGAGTCTGTTACCATAAAGCTCTATGAAAGAAAAATACCAAAAATAAATAACTACTCCCTAATACCCATACATAATAAAGGGTTCCACCACTAGTCATTGTAACTGAAGGCAGTAGAGAGCAATTTAGCTTTTAACCAAGAAAAAGACAAAAACTTGACGTAATCTAATAACTTGATCAAATCCTGAGCTTTGTTCGTGAAAATCCTGTTGTTTCGTTCCTTCCAAATGACCCAAACAGTAGAGTGTCAAATCACTTGGAGATAACTGTGTGTATATCGCGATAAACCCGTCAAATGACCAAAGTGATGGAAATGATCAGTAACCAAGTCGGGAGATATGAAAGAGATACCAACTCACTTATAAATAAGATGCCACAAGCTGCCAAAGGTGTCATGCCGTAAAATGAAATGAACCGCCGTCTCCGGGCTACCACAACCTCCAACACAATTGTTGTCATCCTGGCGAAGAACCATCCTGCGAATCAACTTGTCTTTTGTTGGCAATCTGTTTCGAAAGAGTCGTCAAACGAACACTGATACCTTTAGTGGAACATGCTTCAGCCACACCATGTCAGAACTGCCCCGCTCCACAGATGAATCTGATGACGTGAGATGCTGATAAGTCCCTTTGACAGAGTAGCCATTGATAGGATCGAGACCCCATCGCCACCTGTCAAGAATGGTGTCCTACAAAACAATGTCAGACAGCAAAGTCGCACACTCCGTGACGGTCTCCTCCTCCCAAGCCATAAGGCGCCTCCTCCACACCCAGGCACCACCTCCAATGCCCCACCCTCTTCCCTCCATCTCGCTCACCGTCGTCCCTTTATCTTGAGCAAGATCAAAAAGGCGAGGAAATTGCACTTTTAAAGGTGCTCCCCCCACCCAATTATCTAACCAGAAATAAGTACTCCACCCATCACCCTACGGGCATTTTCCTCAAACCAACCCTCCACCCCCAAACCAACACCGCAACGGATACCAGACAACATCCTCCACCAAACCGAACTATCTCTCCCTCCCTCTTTCAACCGCCCCCTTCCTCCTCATACCTCGCCTTTAGGACTCAGTACCATAAACCCTCCTTGTCAACCAACATCCGCCAACACCATTTCCCTAGCAAGACTACATTAAATTCATTCATCCTCCTAACACCTGACCCACCCTCCTCCTTCGGTAAACAGACAGTGTCCCAATCTACCCACGCTATTTTCTTGACATCCTCACCACCACCCCAAAACAATTACTACTACCATTAGTGATGAAAATGAGTCTTTTATCCTTCTATTTAGTTAGGAAATGACTACATTATCCTCTCCTAATTAATCTTTATCTACCTCATATTATTCGTTTTACTTAATATAGTTCTTGTTACTTAGAACTGATTGTTACATTTTTAACGATCTTGTTCTAAAAGATATCCAGCAATGTTGTGACATATTTGTGAAACTTCAATAACTGGGATGAAGCTTTAATCCAGCAACGTTGTGACATATTTGTGAAACTTCAATAACTGGGATGAAGCTTTAATATGCTGTTTATGAATATAAATGACAGAGGTTTGACTTCGGACATAACCACGAGCTCTAACTTAAAGTAGGTCTAGAACCACTAATATTAAGTTAAGTTGTTTTTTCTTTTCTCCATTTATGAGATCTTTATCTCTACTCTGGTTTGTAACTCAAAAACTGAAAAGGCTACTATAATTCTCAATGACATGCTCCATAACGATAACTTAGAAGTTTTTTTGTTTAGGAAAATTAATGGAATTGTTCATCTTCCTTTCAACTTTATTCATATTTTCTTTTAAAATTGCATGTTTAAGTAGCTATAGTCGTGAATGCAGCTCTTTGATCCATGTTTTTTACATCCTTCATTTGGCATATTAAGTTGTTTGTGTATTCAATGTGAACATCAATCTAAAAAAATTATATTATTTATTTTATAACATTTATCTTATTCAATTTGGATAAGGAAATTGAGTCTTAAATAAATATTGTTGCAGATATCGAAGATAAAATATGAAGTATGATGTATGTTGGAAGAGTATGCAAAAACAAAAATGGGCTTTTGATAATACATATACAATTTAAACAAGTATTCTTCAACATATTTATGATTATATTTTGTAATTTCAATTCTCTTAGAACTACCGAGGTAGGTTTTTTCTATGTTAGAGAACTCCCGTTCAATTGTTTATTTTAAATAAGTTATTATTCTTAGAAGAATATAAGGGCAAGAAATACAACTTTCAATTCACTTAGAACTACGGAGGTAGGTATTTTCTATGTTAGAGAACTCCCGTTTAATTGTTTATCTTATATAAGTTGTTATTTTTAGAAGAATATAAGTGCAAGAAATACAACTTCTTTTTTTTTGTCAAGTAGTCTAGTGGTTAGAGCTCACACAATTTAATTGTGGAGAAGGCGGGTGTCCGGGGTTTGAACCCCGGCCCCTGCATATAATATGCAATATCTCTGCCAACTGAGCTAAGCTCACGGGGATAGAAATACAACTTTTATTATAAAATATTATTAACTTAAGTAATTTTCTATAATAGAATAAATTATTTTCTCCGTTTCACAATACATGTCGCTTTTAAAAATACTTTTGTTTCACTTTACTTGTCACTTTCAAGTTTCAATGCAACATTAGTTATTGGTTAATCAATAATATCCTCACTTATTTATCGTAGAGAGAGAAATAATAGAATGAAATAATAAATAGGTAAGGGTATTATAGAAAAAACACAAAGAATTTCATCAATAAAAAACAAAATTTATTTGATTTCTTTGTATGTGTAATTTTCTCAATCCGAACATGTTTTCCATCATCATCGGAACATCCAAAATTCAACAAACATCCAAACATACTGAGAATCTAAACCCTAATACTAATCTTAACCCTTCTTGTTTCAACAAAAAATCACACAAACCTAAAAACCCTAACCCTAATTCGCCTCAAACCAAAATCCGGTGAAGGGATTCTAATCTAGTTCATGGCCTATTAGAAGTAGAAGGTGCTCTGCTGGGATCCTCACAGACAGGAAGTCCGTTTGATAATGATGGAGTAACATTTCTTCTTAGGCCCGAACCAAGGAATTCATCGTTGTGGGTAGAGGTGTTCAAATCCAAACCAATCCAAATTAAAACCGCAAACCGATCCAGAAAAACTGAAAACCGCACAAAACCGAATAATTTTGGATGTGTTTGGATGACATTTTATGAAAACCGCTCGGATTGGATCAGATTGTTTTTCAAAACAGAACCGCATACATAGGTTTTAATATATATTTCCATTTTTATAAGTATAATTAATGATATTAAGCTATTATTATTTTTCTTTTTAATTCTTTTAATACTACATATGAGTTTAATTTAATCAATTTTGTTTCTATTTCATATGTTTCAATGATAACCAATCATTTTATTTTCGTACTATTAATTTTTTGTATAAATCATGTTATATTTTGTATCAAACCTATTATTTTATCATATTTTTATAAGATGATTATTAATAAAAAAAAGTTACAATTTGTAATTTGGATATCCAAAAACCGATCCAAATTAAACCGCGTTAAATTGGATTGGATTGGATCATTTTTTAAAATTAATCATCCAAAACCAAACCGAACCGCATATAATTTTATCATTGGATCAGATGCGTTTTTGCCTCAAAACTGATGCAAACCGGACCACGAACACCCCTAGTTGTGGGGAAGAAGAAATAGAAGGAGGATGTGAAGGAAGGGGGTGATGATGGTGATTTGGGTTTGAAAGGTTTGAATTGTAATTGTAAATAGAAGAATAGGAAATGTGTCTGTGTAGCTTACTGTAGTTTGAGGAAGAGTCAAGAAGAGTTTTTTAAGAATAAGGTTGATGAAGATGAAGAAGAAATTCCTAGTGTAGTTGTTGAAAAGGAAGAAGAGGGTTTGGCTTTAATTGTGAAGAGGAGTAGAGAGAGATTGAGGGAAGAGGTGAGAGAGAGTGTTACACAAATTGAGTCAGGGAAGGTTAAGAGTTTGGTTAAGGCATTCATTAATTTGAACTTATTTCATAATGATAATTATAGTATACTTTTTCTTTGAACAAACAAAAATGATATATATTAACAACAGTGATTAACCCCGCACAAGACGTGCAAAGGGGAATCACGAAAGAGTATGTACAATCAAGGTGCTACCTAGAGCACAACACTGCCAAAGTACTAGAACATGTGAAAAAACAATTACAAGTGGACGCCCATACAGAGGAGCGGTTGATTCCACCAGTCATGATAACTATAAATAAATGTTGCCTGTTTCGATTTCAGCCACAAAAAAGATGTCAGTTTAACCTTTTCAATGAGAATGGAAGGAACGGATGTGTGGATCGAGGCAATCCGGCCATGCTAATGAATTGGATAAATTATAGTATACTAATACATAATGAATGGTGCACTAATAATACATAGTTATTATGGTATACTCCCTCCGGTCTCAAATGTAAGAAACACAAAAATAAAATTGGTGGTCTCAAATATAAGAAAAAGTATAGTAAAATGAACCTATTAAATGCAACAATTCCAAGTTTACCCTCATTAAACTCATCTCATTAATGTCTTTACTACTTCAAGACAAGGGTAAAATTAGAAAAATATCACTTTTTATAATAACTTAAATGTGGTCAATCCACTTTCTTAATATGTGTGCATTTTTTTTTTTGTTTCTTACATTTGAGACCAGAGGGAGTATTAAGCAGGCGTTGACAGTAATTTATGGTGCACTAATCAATTATGGTATACTAAGCAGCGCGTTGACAATAATGTTAATCAATTATAGTATGCTAATAAGACATTTTTTTTTTTGTTACAATATACTAATAATACATGATTGAACGGTACTATATCAAAGTCTTCATAAATTTTTTATTTCCCAAAGCAATTCAAAAAAATGCACTAAATTAAGGTTTATCACTTAAGATATCTAATTAATCTTAAATTATTAATCACACTCAAGGTAGTTAAAATCTGGGATTTTACGTATAATCCCTAAGGGGAGGTAGAGTTGTAAATCGTAGAATCGTTACATGAATCCTAAGATTATACAAAATTCATAAAACTCAAATTTATGCATATAAAATAGCATACATAGGAAAAAGAACACTTTTAATGACTCGGAACCCAACATATTTTAGTAATATACATAACAAATTTTTTATAATAATATACGTTAATAGTTATGGGGTGTAACAATTTTTTGTGGTGTGTTTTGCAAAAGTGTTTTTTATTACGTATTTGTACAAAGAGAAGAAAGAAAAATAAAAAAATACAAAAGAATAGAAGAAGAAAAAAACTAATGAGAGATCAAATACATAATAAATGTTGTGGATGTTCCTCATCTAATTTCAATATGGTAAATGATATAATTTGTAATTATTCCATAAAATAACATAACATTATAAATTTTTATGTGATTGTTTATAAAATATAAACCAGTTATTCCATTTACAATGGATACATACTAGATAGATGTTACAAAGTTTGAAATTTAAAATCATTTTATATTTCTAACATATATATTTTTTTTCATGTGAAATACATGACCCATGTGGCCATATTTAATACTTGAAGAATGAGGAAGATATGTATTTTTTGGAAGATATATTGGTGGTTATGCAAGTAGTTGATGGTGTTGCTTATGATTGAAATGCATGACTCTAAGAGTCACACGTAATACATGAAACACACAATTGAAATGATAGACCACAAGAGTCGTGTTTAATTCATGAGAATTGCACAAAATTAATTGTGTGTAATTTATCCAATATGCAAAATTAATTTTCTAATTAAAATCAATGTTACATTAATTTTGTTTTTATTTTTTATTTAATTATTAAAGCATGCGTTTTATCAAGGTCCGGTAGATTTTTAAAATGATCATCTATGCTAACTGAGTCAAACAAATTGATAATCAATTCACAACAAAATTAAATGTCGTGATGGCTTGTTTCTTAGAAGGACTTAAATTGTTTACCTTTTAGGTTATTACACATCAACTAAAAGAAAATTTTGTTTTTTATTGGGACTAAGGATTGGTCAATTTTGAGAAAATAGTTGGTGATATTATCTTGTGTTAGTATTTTTTTTATAAAATTCATAATTATATGGAACAAAAATTCATGATTAATGTGTCCGTCTTTTAAAAGCACCGAAATTCTATGGTGGAGGTTTTTATGATATTCTAAGCATTCCTGCAAAATTGATGAATGAAATTTGACCAGTGACTATATGCTTACTCAAAACAAAATTGCGGTTTTGCATATTTTGTTCGAAAAATCAAAATAAAATGAGGCGTCTTCAGAATTTTATGAAACATTTCAAATCCTTTCACTCTAGTTTTATGGAACACTATGAAAAATACAATCCTTTACTTTCATAAATAATACAATCCTTTACTTTCATTGTTAATCTATTTTCTCTAATTGTATGTACTGTAATCCGGGTTCACACCATAAGTGCTTAGTTATAAGTTATTTTTATAACAAACGATAAAAGAAATCAACACGGTTTATACATAAGCTATATGTTGTTCCAGAAGTTATCTTCCACAGCTTATAAAAATAAGCTGAAACAACTTACGAACATGTCACGAGCTATCTTCATAAGCTCTTCAAAACAATCTCAAAAGTAGTTATGTCATTAGATAAGCTCAAATAAGTCTGATTCAAACAGACCCCTAAAAGAGAAACTCACTTGAATAGATGAGTAGAAGACACAAAATTAAATGTTCTAAAAATAACAACCAGAAAATAAGAAAAATAACAAACTTTATTAACCTGAAACTGAAGTTACTACATAAAAGAGGGAGCTTATTTTATTTATGAAGCACCTAAACTATTCTTAACTTATATCCTTCTGATGTAGGACTTCCACAACATACCAAAAAAATCAACTATAAACAAAAAACTAAGACGTAACATTATTATTTATTATATGAAATATGACAAATCAAAACTCGAATGCATTTTATTAAGACTTTCAGCCTAGCTAGGGTCCATTGCGCATTTGCGTAACTTCTTGGACTAGTTGTTCTACATCGACAAGGGCATAGGACTAAAGAGAGGCCAGAAAAAGAACTCCGTCTCAGCTCTAACGAAATGGATGTATTTGTCAAAATGCACACATTGCATAGAAGCTTCTTCCTCCAATAACGACTATATTACACGTTTTTAACCCTACCCTTTGGGAGTAATAGATACCTTTTAATTGCAAGTATAAGGACCCAAGTAGTAGCTGAGATCTTTTCCTTGATCATCAAGAGCAATGCTGAGCTCAAAACAGTTTTCAATATCTGAGCATGCAATCCTTTAAAATAGCCCAATATGCCCTCCTGTTTCCATATTCCGCAGAGAACACTGGACACAGTTTTCGGCGATTTTATCAGTTTTTTGGAAGATTCTTCATCTGTGTCTTCAGCTTGAATTATGACTTTGCACCTATACGAAGATAAAAAAGATCTCAGTAGTGCAGTACTAAATTCGCAGATCGAAACAAGTTGGAAGGAACAATTATATACCTGATAGCAGGATATGTTAGACAGGTAGCAATACTCTTTGAAACTGCACCTAAAAGAAAGGCCATAAACGCAGACAGCGATGCTGGAGATACTCCTTTCTCAGCTATGGTTTGATTATTTGCCAGTACTCGGTTTTTCAGCTGATCAAACACTGTGTACTGTAGCACATTATATTTGAAAGTTAAGCTATATTGGTCTTGAAAAAAGCCTTTAAAATAAAATGCAACTTAAAAGAAATAACACTAATGACGGTTCCGGTTGATACAAACTAGCTTGAGCTACCTGAATTGCAGGGTTTGAGGTGAGCATCAAGGAAATGCTAAGGCCATCAAATGCATCACTCCATGTGCCTTCTGTAAGGGTTCTCAGTAACCCTTTAGCCTTTCCAAAGGGACTTGTCTGCATCCTTGAAGAGGCTGTATCCAGGGGCTACACAGTCATCAATAAGATACTCTTGTATTAAAATTACATAGTTTTATTAAATTACATCGTCTCTCATACACAACATAACAAAGACCAACCAGAAAATAATATGTTCGTACATAGTAACAGATAATTGCAACCGTGATTTATTATATCTAAATGTTAAATATCATGTATGGTCGACCAAATAACATAGTAAGTTAAGTATTAGAAACTTAACACTTCATTTGTATAAAATGATTGAACTTAATAAATCACATAGATGAATCAGTTTTTTTTTTTTTTGGTAACTATGTTATTGGTGCGAAATATTCACCTCCGTCGGGGAACCTAGCTGGCCACCTTTATAGTGGCATTTCCCCTCCCAACAACGTTTTTCCCATCCACAAGGCTCGGAACCGAGACATTGCTTAAGTGATCAGAGATAAATTCCACTCAGACAAACGGAATGTTGGAAGAGATGAATAAGTTTGGTTCAACATTCCAACAGTGAAACACCAACAAAAATAATCGTACCATAGAGCATAACCATAAGATTTAGATCACAATTTTGAGCTCCAAAACAATAATGCCAATTTATAACGATTATTAGGTATGGTCAAAACATCATAGAAGATATATTTTAAATACACGTCTAAAACTAGAACTACAAATAGGTAATGCTACCTCACCTGAGTTGTGATGGCAGTGACAGCCCCAGCAGCAGCAGCAATTAACAAGTTTGCTCTTGTTCCAATGGACTTATATCCACTTTTTTCAAGATACAGTCTTTTAAAGTAACTATAACCATAGAAGTAGACAAACTGTGAAAAGAAGGATTGAAGATTTTTTGTTCCAAGGCCCTGGTAAAGGGAAAGAATCTGACGGTTAGATATCGCCTCCCATAACACATCAGAGAGATTCCTGCGAAGGTAAAACAAGTACAATGTAATTAAGTACATAAACCCAAGAGATCGGTAATGTCAATCGATGATCGTGAAAATTAAAAGTTTGTTCGAATTCTGATATGCTACAATGCCTCTATTTGACAATACTTTGATCTAAACAGCGGATCACAAAACAATAGTAATTTGTTCAATTCCGCTATACCATAGCGCCACTATTTGAAAATACTGCAAGGAATACATTCTGGTGGCTAAATTTGCTGTGCAATTTCCATGGAGTAAGATCAATCAACCTGTATACTCAGCCAATCGATTTGAATGGCATCACACTTCATTCCCATTTTTAATTCATTCAAAACATCATCAAAATGCAACAAACGATCAAAAGAAATACCAATAATTAGGAAACTTAAACCATTCAACTGTTCCTCATATGATCTAATTTCCCTCAATTTGGTTCCTCTGCTTCCAGTTTTCTCAATTGAATGGTTAAATGTATCGATTATATCCAACTTGACGCGTTGGCACATTCCACAAGCTTTAATCCAACTTATTTTTAAGTATAAATTCAAAAAACCTTCTCCAAAACCATGGACCCCTAGTTCACCAAATCTTTCCAATAAATCTAATGCTAGTAATCAGGTGACATTGTAAAAGGTTTCTTTCTTTTATTTAAAAATTAAGAAATGCAATTCATCTCTCATTGAAGGATTTGATTGAGAAAATTAGTAGTATAATACAAACCAAAGCTAACAGCATTCCATCTTTCAATGTCCACACCAATACACAATTACACTTCTAGAATTAGCCATGACTCTTAGTCTAGTGTTCGACACCTATGCGACACTCATACAACACGTGCTTGATAACTCAGACAAGTGCCCCAAAAAACACTTTTGGAACACAACAAAGCATATGTTTGAAAGTAATATATTAGTATTTTTATTTTATTTTTAAAACATGGTATCCAGCCCAAGGACAGACTAATACGAGGGATCAATCCTACCGTCCACTAGTTGGGGGGTCCATTTAAAGGCGGAGCAAAACTATGTATGGACTAAACAACACAAATTGACAATACAGCTCAAACTACATACTCCTTGGATAATTGACATAAAAAAAAAATAGAGAAACTTATGCTACAAAGCAAATATTTGAAACTTGTAAAGCATGACAATTATGCAAAATTAACAACTACAATACAATTACTCAATTCAAAAGGAGCTTTCAATATTTTGAGATACATAAAGAAAACATTTTTATTTGACAAAAACAAAACATTCTTAAACAGAGGAAACAAGAGTCCTTTACCACCACAACAAAGAACAAAATAGCACAATTCAAACAACACATTTTTTTATTCAAAGAAGAACAAAAAAACACAATCTTTACACCATCAAAATCAAAATGATAAAAAACCCACCAATCAAAACAACTCAACAATCGATAATAACAAGAAAAAACCAAAACAACGATCAAACACAAAATCAAGAACAAAAACATGATCTTTACAACAAAGGGTAACAGGATCAAAAACAAAAAGTCAGAAAATGAAGAATTAAAGGGTTGTTAGACATACTTGTACTTTCTGTTACCCTTAGAACGTGCCTCAGCTTGATACTTTGTCTTACAGGTATCAAGAGGGTAGAGAATTGTTGTGCTAAGCAATGATCCTATGGCTCCGGAAGTGGCTTCTGCCAAGGATTCCAGATCCACGTTCATCTTCCTCTTCTTCGGTTTCTTCTTGTTCTTCTCTTTATCAATGACACGAGTGTCAAGGTGGTGGGTGTTGTATTAAATTAAGTTATCAATTTATACAACGACTATAGTTTTTATTTTTTTTTTATTTTTTATATATTCCATCAAAAATAACATTTATAACTTTTATAACTTAAGAAATACATATTCCATCAAAAAAAAAAAACTTAAGAAATCAAAATAAAACGAAACATAAACTAAAAATAATTATTTTTTGAGGATGCCTTATTTTTAAAAGAAAAATATAAACTAAAAATAACTTAAGAGACCAAAAATATAATTTGTTCCGCATAACTAGATAGTTAGATTATTGTGTTATTATGTGATATATATGTGTATGTTAATGGAAAAAAATATTATTTAAAAAAAATTGGATTCTTTTTAAATGAATTGGATTATGGAGCTCACCATGTCCAAAAATGGTGTAAGATCAAAAGAATGTATCATCTTGATTCTAAATATAAGTAAGAAAATAAATGTATTTGATTTTGATCAAAATTTAAATAATTTCCACCAAACAAAATCTAACTTTAAATACAAAATACTATATATAGTTTGTTTATAGGAACTTTTTTTTATGGAGACAAAAGTTTGTTTTTTTTTTTTGAGAAAACAAAAGTTTGTTTATAGGACACAAAATTGTAGATTAGGCGATGCCCACCTCATTCAATATCATACAGAACCAACATCCTTGTTATGAGGATGTGCATGTAATAACGCAAATCAAAGTGATGCCACACAAAATCAATAAGCAGAAAATAAAAAGATTATTATTTTTGTTTATATTTTACGTAACAAAAATTTTATATATATTTTAGATAACTTGTTAAGATGAAAAGTTATATCAAAATATAGTGAGATATAAGAATCTTAATTTTCGTCTAATCATTACTTCATATTTTCTCCAATCATTATCGGTTCTTAAATCAAACATGGTACAATTTGAGTTGTATTGTCCAGCCATATATTTTTTAGCATATTGAATGCTCCCTATATGTAATATATAATAAAATATAAACAATTCAACTACTTAGAGCATATTGAGATATAATATGAACCGGTACATTACCAAAAAAATACCATTGACACCACAAAAAAAAAAATAAATATGAATTAGTTGTTGAGATGAGGAGTTACAAAGCGGATTGATAAAAATAATAAGTCAGCTCATTAAATAAATTTTAGCAACACTTAAGAACCAAATTGCTTATAAGGACAAAATATTTAGGGTGATGAACTCCCACAATCAACTACTTGCTCTTAAATGAATCTCAAATACAAACAAGACTAACAACGTTGTAGTATTAAGTTTGGGTTTGGAAATTGAAAGGAAAAGGAGAATATGGATTGGAGTTTGCAAATTTGACCAAGCATGAAAACGTAGGAAGAGTCGTAGTCACTAGTCACAGATCATGGAACGGCACCACGTAACTTTGTTTCTTGTAGGAAACAACAACTAGATGCCACGACGGACCCCATTGTTACTAAAAACGTGAATTGCGTGCTAACTGCTAACGCTGAATTAAATGTCAAATAAGCTGGCCGGCCCGTTTCACTTTGGTCTAACAGGTTCGATTATAAGTTTTTGTGAGTTGAGCTTAGTTGACAAGGAGAATGCATAGTTCAAATTTCGGCCACGATAAGAAAGAAAGAGGTTCGATTATAAAGTTATTTTTTTCCTCTCCTATTTTTGTACAATATTTAATTTGTAAAATTGTTTCTTAGATGTTTTTTTACCCTTATTACACTAAAACACAAAAAATAGTTTTTTGGGCACCAAAAACAGTGTATGTTAAAAATTATTCAATATCATAAAAGTTTGTTATATATTGTTTTGTCTTGCATTGTGATGTTCTTTTATACTGTTTTGTCATGTATTTACCGTTTGGTCGAATCAATCTAACAATAAAAATATTAAGAGACAAAAAAAATACAAAATCAAAAACATCAATACTCTAAAATAACTTGGGTGGGATATTGCAACTCAACTAGAAGCTTCTTCCTCTTTCATTCTGTCCACTCTCAACCTAAGAAAATTGTGGCTGCCACCCCTCAATTTCTATGTTTTCTTACATATGCACTCTCATCTCACAATAGCTGGAATTTGGGATTGGTTTTATTGTGTTTGTTGATTCCATCTTTGTTATACCTCTTTGGATAGTGCAATTCAAATTATAACACCAGGCGTTTGTTTGGTATAGGAAGGAGATTTTAGCTGTTAAGCTTAAGAATATAATTCCCTACATATTTCTAAAGTTTGTTCACGTACCTACATCGGCATGGTTGTGTCGCTGTTGTGGGTGGCGGCAGCAGCTAGGTGGAGGAGTTTTTTTTCCTCCTTCCTAACCTGTATTCCCTCGTCGCCGTTAGATTTCCTCATCGCCGGTGTAAGTTTCGTTGACGTCACATGCTGAGGCAAAGTTCAAGTTTGGAAAAAATGAGTTTTCAGATTTACGGATTTTGAACAACCAAACAAATAGAAT
>Ga0315913_1002408_pt1 | contig 21899 bp, 13 predicted proteins | sample MpolsnodulesMG_FD_207736 | JGI IMG/M metagenome (GOLD analysis project Ga0315913, IMG submission 207736) | Medicago polymorpha root nodule microbial communities from Los Angeles, California, United States - small nodules | ecosystem: Host-associated > Plants > Roots > Nodule | place: USA... | reverse complement strand
AGAGTGTTTTAAAATGGTTGCTTGTTTTATTAAAATGGTCCATTTCACTTCAGAACATATAGCAAAATAAATATAAGTGAAAAACTACACGATGCCCTTGACGCGTTGAAGGTGATCGGAGTAAACTTTGGTCTACACATTCCTCAGGTAAAGCATTTTAAATTCAATCCAAGTCATCAGAACTATTGCATTATTTGATGTATTCCTTTTACACATTATTTCAATCATAATTTGTTGCAAAGAAAAAAGCAACAAAAGATGCATTCATACAAAACTAACAAACAATCAAAGGAAGACCTGTTCTCATGAAGAACTAACAAGAAAATATTCAGTGATATTTTATTAATTAACAAAAACCAACAAAGAATTACATACGCGTGAACAAAAAGATTAATTCACATTAACAAAATAAAAAAAGAGCTTATGAGAAATTGAACCAGTACAGCCATAGAAATATACTAAATTCCATACACTCGTTATGGTATAATTGTGTCCGAATTAATCAAGGAAATCACAGTTGTTGCAATGTATAAAATATGGCTGATGAACGACCAATCTAAGAGATTCCGAGTGAACTAACCATAAAGTCATGAAGCCAAAGCCAATGAGTTCCATTAATGTATGAAATACTCATGTAGGGAGCAGCTTCAAAATCCTTATTTTGCTTGCCATAAGAGACTCTTGGAGTGATGGTATTTCTGCAGGTCTCATACAATTATACTATCAATCCATTCGTGAGCAGGTGTTGGGACAAATGCATGCAAAACAGTTGTCTGGTAACTCATCATCCAATAAACATACTAAATTCGGAGATGCAGCTAGATGCGACAAATTAGCTACTACGATACTGCTATTGGGCCCAAATCCTGATAAGTTATTGGGAGCCACATCCGACAAACGTGAAATAACATTCGGGGGTGTTAAATAGATTGACGGCTAACATTCCCAAGCAAACTAGTGACAAGTAAGTTAGAAGTGGCTGAACTGCCAGCACTCTAAGGCTGGCATCCCATCTGTGGATCAGACTGATGATAGTTTGGCGGTCTTTGCCGGTGTGAGACAAGAGCAAGGGTAAAGTTGAACGGAAGTTACTAGGTGCTCTCTGACTTGGACATTGAGGGTGAAAAAGATATTGAGCATCTAGATTTGGTGTTGGGGCACGTAACTGATTATCTTGAAGGTAATGCTACCACTAATAGTAATAAAAATGGCACCAATAATATTGATTTGAATAAAAATGGCACCAATAATATCATGAGGTTAATCAAGGAAATTACACTCGAAGGAGACTGCAGACCGAAATTTAGCAGAGGTTAAAAGAAATAGGCAAATAATATTAACGAATGGATTCAACACATGAATGAACAGAGAAACATATTGAAAAATTATCATACCCGTAGTCATGGCATCTACGTCTGAATTTGGAAGAGTGGCTCGATCAATCCTTTGGGACGAAGCATAAGACCGATAAGGAGCACCGACGGCAACTTGAAACTTTGAACCCTAAATTTAATATCTACATTTATAATTTATATAAAAAAAACTCGTTTCAACACTTTTGGGTTGAATTTTTTTTCTCCAAAAATACCCTTAATTTTCAATACAAATAACAACAAATAAATAAGAATAAATTTAAATATTAAAACAAATGTAACAAACACGATATAAATATATATTTTTTTGTTTTTTTTTCTTTATCATTTAAAAAGTGTAACAAACTAGATGAGTATGTTTATATTTATTTTTCCATCAATCCAATTATATTTTCAAACAACTTTTTTGATAATCATGCTTGGTTTTATTTTTTATAACTTGAAAGCAACAAACATTTATATTTTTTTAGTTTTAATTAAAATCAAAATTTCATTAAAAAAACACAGTTCATAACTTTTAAACGTTAGCGCAGTAAAAAGAGCGGAAAGACGGACACATGAGTGCCCGTCTTTTCGCTAGTATAATCCGACTAAAGATGCTTTTTTTTTACTCATATCTTTATTTTATTTGTTTTGTTTATATTCTAAAAATTTTAAAAATATTTGTTCTATTTTAATTTTAGGTAAATATTTGGAAGAAAAATATTTATCAATGAGGTTTTTTTACTCACTTGCTTCAACTTTGGCTTCTGCTACTCAAGAAAATCAACACCGGGTATGTAAAATTTGCTATCTATATGTTGACGCTTGAATTTTCTGCTTAGAGTTACAATAGTGTGTCGGTATATTATAATGTATTGTTGGTTAAACAGATGCTGGAAGAACACTTATATCATCTGGTGGATCGTCTTACCCCAAGCAATCAGACAGCAAAGGTGATTAGCTTCACAAGGTCCTGCAGTTCGTGGTCACATTGGCTCATAATCACTCAGTGAATGAAATAATCTTTGATGTTGTTTTGGATACTTCTATCAGGATTTTCCTATTAAGGATTTTATGTGTGTGATGAATTTATTTCATCTTGGATTGGTTACATTAATAATGATTAGTTGGAAATCCCTTCCCCTTGTTTGGAATTATTTTTTCTTTCTGCAGGTGAATCTAATTTTGATTGGGGAATTCAATGCAAGTGGATTAGTTTCCAAAATCTGTGGTGAAAATTCAGCCAATGTTTATTAGCATTTTCCTTGTTTGGTTGAGTTTATCTTTATTATGTTAAACACATTGGATGATGATGGTTGATGCGTATCTTCTGGTATGCATTTGATTCAAACCCTAAATATTCTTTTTCTGTCTAAATCCTCTCAAACCCTAAACCTCGTAGTTTCTTCACTTTCGCTCAATTTGTTTTATCATTGGAGAGTTATTTATTACGTAATCAACTACGAACATCAGAAAAATAGCACATAACAGAGAATAAAATATAAAATGAAGCAACAAAGAAAATATGCAGAGAAATAACAGAAATGAAACAGTTCCGAAAAATTAAAAAGAAAAGGAAGGAGAATAAAAATTCTTGATAGAGAGTAGCTTCACTATTGATCAAAATATTGAAATATATTATAAAAAAGAATCCATTGATCCAAACCCATACCATACGACACCACCCGTATCCATTGATCAAAATATTGAAATATATTATTCATGCAAGAATAGTTTGAATATGAGTATAATACCGTATCCAAACCCATAACATTGGAAATCCATTTAAGTGAGAGCAGAAGAAACATATGTGGAGTTGTTATATTATTTGTACACTTATACAGAACCAAACACTTTGTAACACCCAATTTGATAAAAGTCACATAAAATCAGGGTGGATATCATCTTCTACTCTTTGTTCACCAGTTATGGCTTCTAAGATGTCATTGTTGTTCCATGAACCTGAAGTGCCCTTCAAGTTAAAGCCTCTCTTCTTGTATCCATCATGTTCTAAGTTGTCCTCAGTTAAGTAATCAATCCATTTGGAGGCTGAACTGTTGAATGTTTGTTTGCATCTCCGAGTCCTCTGATTAGCTGTTGTCACTGTGTTATTTCTCTGTGAATTGCTTTCCGTCAATAATGTGATTCTTCTCTGATCATTTATTGAATCCCCTGCATCTGTGTCAATTAAGATACTGTTAATTCAAATCAGCCCATATATAATATAAGGTCTTATCTCTTTGTATATTTTCTGTCTTACATATATCACGGATAAATGTATTTTTTATAGGAAAAGAATTTGAATGCAAATTTATATTTTCTGCATTGCGAACAAACCCAGAGATCTGATCCACTCATCCATATACATTAATATTGTGTTGCCTTAAGAAAATTACTGGAGCATAAACTTTGTTTCATTCGATTGCCCTACCGTTCAGTCAAAAGTTCATATTGCATGCATGGTTTTTAAGTTGCAAATAATAGCCTAAACTTGAGGTTTGATATCATGAAAACCATAAGGTTATTTGACTTTTGCTTTTCCATGAAGATCCAAGAATTCAAGAACTTGGTCTCTCCTTCCTTTAACCATTCAATAACTATCCAATAATCACTTTTTCCTTTCCATTCTCTATTTATTCCTAATAACTGACATCATAACTGCCGTAATAAGATGTCTAACAGATTACAGTGCTTGCTGCACATAAAAAATGGAAGCTATATACGCAAGATGACAGATCTACCTTTCTACACGGTAAAGTCGGTCAAAATGTATATGTTGAACAACCAAATGTGTATCTGAAGTACCTAGTATAAACTGATTGTGTGGAATCAGTTTAAAGGAGGGATTGTGAGGATAGTATCTATTATCAACAAGTTAGTTTAGGTTTAGATTTTCTATCTTGAATAAGCTCCTAGAGCACAGCTTTATCTTATCTTTTCTCTGTTTTGTTATCCTTATGTAATTATCTTGTAGACTATATAATAGCCAGTTATAGTTTCAGTATCATTAAGGTTTTCACTCATTCAAGTCAATTTCGTCAAAAGCTATGGCTTTTTAGTTTCAGCTGAAACCATAAGTTTGAGGTATTCCTAACGTAAAACCAAACATACTGTCTGCAAATAATTAATTCTTCATCACTCATTCATTTGCTCCTCTGCTTCAGTGTGAAGCCGGATTCCATCCGTATCTATATTGACAAATATAAAATAAAAGAATACTCTCATGACATACACCTAAGTGTGAGATATGATTTGTATTTGCCCGGTTACCATGTAGAATAATTTATTGATTTTATCATTAGATTTTGTCTATGAAGAATGAAACTTTGATGATGTTAAACAAAGTAATTGGCAAGATCAAGTTCCAAGGCTTGAAGGAAGTTTATATGTAGGTAAGAACTTAGCTTGTAAGGATGACATTATTTCTAAAACAAAATGTCTCTTCAATAACAATTTGTTTAACAAAGTTGTTCAATTAGAAATTTTGATATAATCATCATTCTTTAGAGATTTTGAAAGGAGTTTGAGTTGTTTAAATGTGTTATGAAAGAAGAATCAACTATGCCCCTACCACAATCAAGTATTCAGCTTCAATCAATGATTTAAGTCTGATTTTGTATCTCCTCAACTAACTCCAAGTGGTAAAACCTATTGTTTCCTATTCTTAGCGTCATCAAAACAAATTGAATAACTTGAATTACTGATCATCACTACAAACACATAACCAATGAATGAATACTCACCTTGAGAGTTTTGGAACAGTGGACTTTTAAAATGTCTGCCACCTCTTGGAGTTGAATTATCCACTACTTTGCGCTTTTTGAACATGTCCTTTGGCAACTCAGTCACTACCAAGGGCTCAAAGTCGTCTTCTGTTCAATTCAATCAAAACCAAATCAGTCTATTTTGGTGTACAACTGTGAAAATGATGTACTTCTACTATATACTACATAATTATATGATCCCTGTTTGACATAATGTTCATAATTGTGCCTATTTTATAAACTAAAGTCTAAGAGCATTCTATATCCATTTCTTTCGTATAAGTCGACTTGTACACCAAAATTTAAGCATGGCTATGTCATGCACTATATGTTCTGCACAATAATTTGTTCCAGTTAAAGAACAACACAATCATTTCATTTCATAAATCAGAACAGTTTGATGAAAGCGAGTGATTCACATTCCAACTTCAGCTAATCAAATCCAAACACAAACCTAAAATGCAAGCCTTCTTTGTTCAGCAGCTTTGATTTACTATTATGTTCTGAGCATAGCAAATTGTGGCCCTATGATGCTCTTAAGATTCTAATAATATATAATTAATCCTAAAATTAAACCATCATGCTCAACTCAACTCACCTGAAATGATAACTCAATCTACAATTGTCAAAAAAATAAACTACATAATGATCTTAAAAGAATTCATGTGTATATATATGTTGCACCAATACTACAAATCGAAGGTGTGTCTGATGTGTGACTCTGAGACGTGCCAGTGTCCGATAATCACGCAATAGTGATGCATGTGTTTGTATTCAATCACTTCAATTTTCACAAATTATTATCGATGTCTACATGTCAATGTTTGTGTCGTGAGAGGTGCCTGCTATGTTGCACCGACAGTACAAATTGAAGACATATTTGGTGTCTGACACATGCTAGTCTCCGATAACGACAAATAGTTATACAAGATCACTCCAATTTTCACAAATTATTACTAACATTTACAATTACACATACACCAGACACGATAGACACATTGACACTGATAATGATTTGAAAAAATAAAATAATTGAATACAATCACATGTGACAGTTTCGTGTCATGTCTGTGTGTTGGTGTTACATAGTCACATGTATCGTATGTATATGTGTCAATGCTTCACATGTGTACACGGGCACCAATCACGACACTAACATGTCGACACTGATAATCATTTTAAAAAATAAATAATTGAATGTAATCATACGTGTCATTGTTGAACACTGACACGTGTTGGACACTGGACACTCCTATCAGAAATGTGGGTGTGTATGTATATGTGTCAATCCTTCGCAGATGCATACTTCAAGGTTTACTTCAATTTAATTATTATCAAACATTAAAATTCTATAACAATAGATTCTATAATTGAAATTAAAAAAGTAAAAAGTAAATAACCATGTTGCTGTTGTTCGTCTCTCTCGGTAGCGCCAGGATCATCGTTGTCGAGATACACACTCCAATCAGTAGTACACTTCTTCCTATTGTTGAAATCAGCTGGAAATTCAGATTCTTCCGGTGTAGGATTTAGGGTTCCGGCGAGAAGCCACTGTTGTTGATCATCTTGTTCAATGGATTTTCTGGACATATTGACGGATTGAACGAAAGTGCGAATGTCTTTAGCTTTGTAACCTTGAGCGAAGATTTTGCGAACTGATTGTTTGTGATTGCATACAACGCAGTTCCATTTGTTGCTGCTTTTCTTCTTCTGCTTTACCTGAATTCAATGAATTAGAGAAAATTGAAGAGAGAGAGAGAGAGAGAGAGAGAGAGATTGTACCTGCATGGTTGAGCAATTAAAGCATTGAAGAGCGATGAACAGTGTTGATGACGATGACGCCATTGTTGTATGAGGATTGAAAATTTTGGCGGAAAGTTTTGTGAGATAAAAAGGTTCTAATTTATGTTTGGCGCTTAACTTTTCAAATATGGAGGTTTTTTTTTAAAACAAAATATGGAGGTTACAGAGTGAATTGAATTTCGCATATAAGGTGTGTGACATGTTGGGTTGATGGGATCGAGTACCTACCGAATATTACTGTTTAAAAATTATAAATAAATAAGAGATTTAGAGAACTAAAATGAAAAATTGATATTTTTATAATGACCAAAAACATATTTAACCATTTATTTAATTACAGTGTCAATTTTGAGAATTCCTACTAATTAAAATATTGTTATTCCACTTAGAGGTCAATTTAGTTATCCAAATTTTTGTCTTTTTTATGATCTCCTACGGTGAGAGATCTATACAGATCATGCACCTTAGACAACACCTTAAAACTTATTTCACTTTACACTTTATTCACCTTTACTTTTCACTTCATGAAATGTGTGATGCAATTACTAATATTAAATACTTTCACTTTACACCGTTTATTTTAAGTGACTCAAATCAGTAAAACTTTTATGACATTAAGAATGTACGGTTACTTTATCAAATTCAACTTTACTTTAAAAAAAAAACATTGAAAGACTTACTACTTCCGTCTCACAATGATGATCTATTTGATTGTTTCATATAATATAATTAGAGAAAATAATCAATAGTTTTCTACCGGTATACAAACACTTGAGACCCATTTGGATTGATTTATTTTTAAGCTTATACAAAACAGCTTATCTAAATAAATAAGCTTTTATGTGTTATTCATAAGTTGTCACGATAGTTTACGAACAAACAATTTATGAAAATACTTTTTGTTACTGAAAGCTTTGAATTAACATAAAAGTTTTATTTATTTACACAAGCTATTTTTTAGGCTTAATTACATAAATGGTCCCTTAACTTATTTGTTGTTTTCGATTTGGTCTCTTATCTTTAAAAATTTTCAATTTGGTCCCACATGTACACCTCCGTTACTACCCATGGTCCTTTCTGTCAATTGCCCATTAGTGAGTGCACACATGGCACACATATAAGGGAATTTTTTTTTGGAGATTACAGATATAGGTTTTTTTTCCTTCTTCCACCATTCTCTCCTCCTTCTTCCATCGTTTGCATCTGCTACACTTAATTCCCCACCTAGCCCTCCTCATTACTCCATCATCATTCATCAACTCTCATGCCTCCTTGTTCCATTTCTTATTAAGCCTACCTGGTTGCTTCCTAATTGGTGATACCTGAAGATCATTATACTTTGTTCTCTCCCATAGACTCTAACTATTGGCTGGATAAATAACAGGAGCATAACATGCTGCATACTGGTCCTTCTTGAAAATGTCTAGGACATAAGCATTAATGTCCATATCTTGGTTCTTCATGCAGGAAATGGCATGACAACATGGCAAACCTGTCAACAACCATTTCCTACAATCAACCTTCTCAGCAGATTGACATAGAACTTTTTAGTTGTGGAACAAATGTCAGATTTACAGAAGAAGACGCATAAAGCAAACCCTAAAAATTTGATTTTTAGTGTGTTTTTCCAGATTTCAACAAATTAAACAAACCCTAAACCAAAATACGAACAAACCCTATACTAGAAACCGATAAAACCATATACCAAAAGCCACTTTTCGAACAAACCCTAAACCCTAATTTTTGAAAAGATGATGAAAACTAACCTTAACAAAAGTATCAACATCGAAATCATCAAGTTCAGCCATTGTCGTCTTCTTCGTCCTCAATTACGTCTTCTTCTTCCTTAGATTTCTCTTTGAATCTTCCAGGGTTTGTGTTTTCTCGTTCTTCGTCTTTCTCTCTCTACGTTTCAATTTCTCTTTCTAATTCTAGTTTCTTCTCTCTCTAATCCAAGAATATCCATTATATATGTGCCACGTGGGATTGGCCACGTGTGTACTCACTAACGGGCAAATGAGGCAATTGACAGAAGGACCAAGAGTAGTAACAGACTAACGGAGGTGTACATGTGGGACCAAATTGGAAAATTTTAAAGATAAGGGACCAAATCAAAAATAACAAATATGTTAAGGACCATTTATGTAATTAAACCTATTTTTTATAAGCTCGAAAATAAATCAATCCAAACAGACTCTTAGTTTTATTTACATTTTGAAATATTTTAAATTTTTTTAATTTATATTAATTTTACCTACTCAAATTAAGATAAAAGATTTTCGAATGGAGAATTGTGTGCATTTTTTTTAAAAGCAATGAAAGTGCTAAATTAATTGTTTTTCTTATTTCAAGAAATACATCATTCATAATTACCCGTTTATGTTATCTCAATCACAATGATTTACTTCATAAGTCTCTTATCTTTTTTTTTTGAGGGGAAAAGTCTCAAATATTCATATTAACAAATGAATATTAAAAGAATTGTTTTCATTATGTCCAAAAATATGTCAGAAAATGAATACATATTTTCTTATATCTTCAAAAATTTCATCACATTACTTCTAAAGTCTCATATCTTCTCATTAGAAATGTAAAATGAATAAATATTTAAAAATAAGAAAGTTTCCTACATTTTTCAAAAAGAAAGAATTGACAAAAGAGGGGAGTATATAGAATAAAGATGAATAGTGTAAATAACATTTTGTCCAACCAAACAAACCCAACAGAATCAAACTTCCAAAAAAAAAAATACAATCCTTTTTATTACCAAAAAAAAAAAAAAGACACAAAACCTTGGCAGCACCGAAACCTTTCTGATTCCCTCATTCCTCAGACAAAACAAAAACCTGAAAGAGAAGCCATGAAAAGAAGAATCAAAGAGCTTCTAAGCCTATCTTTTTCATCTCTACTCACAGATTCATCACCAATCACTCTCAAAATCACTACCACCTATTTCTTCTTTCTCAACATTTTCCAACTCTCAAAGAGATTCACTCATTCTCCAACAGTTCAAACAATGAAAACTCAAAGGGTCGTCAAATCCAGTTTCAAATTCAAGTTTTGATAATAATGATGAGAAAATAGTCGAAAAGGGTTTGAAAAATGATGATACTATGGTGGTTGGTGGCTTTAAAGAGTTGGGTTTGAGTGATGAGCTTGTTGAGGCGATGGAAGAGATTGGTGAGTTTGTACCAAGTGAGATACAATGTGTTGTTATTCCAACTATTTTGAATGGGAAGAGTTTGTTGTTGAGTTTACCTTCTCAGCCTGATAGGACTTTGGCTTACTTGTTGCCTCCCTTTTTTCATAGGATTTTGACAATTTGTAGTTTTCAAGGTTGTTTATTTGGTGTATGTTTGGTTCTGCTGTGACAAAAATTGATTTTAAATAGATTTGTATTGTAAAATTTATTTTAGTTTAAAGTTTGTTAGAATGTATATTCTTTGAAGCATCGACACTTTTGACCAAAGGCGTGTTTGGTGTCCAACAGTGTACCAACAAATGTGATTGCATTGAATTATGCCATTTTCTCAAATTATTATTGGTGTCAACATGTGAGTGTCTAGTGTCGTGTCCGTGCTTCATAGTGTATCGTAGATTATGTCTGGGTATATCTTGTAAAAGTAAGTTGAACAATGTTATGTATGAAAATATTGGTGTGAAAATCAATGAATCAGAGTTTTAAGTTAGAATCAAATCTAATAGTCATCGTTCGGTCATGCCGATCTTAAACTTAAAAAAACATTTTTTATTTTTCATTTTCTAATATTTGTGTTGATTTTGAAGTTGCTGATAAGGAGATGGAAGACTTGTTTGACGAATAATTGTAGTCGAGGCAAGATAGGTTGATAGGTATACGTTTTCAGAAACAATGACAATCGTGTTTTGACATTTTAAAATTTTCTTAAAATGTCGAATAAATTTCTTAAAGAGAATATATATCATGTTATTTAGTTGAAGTGAAAATGAAAACAATATACGTGGAAAATAGATCCTTAATAAAGGTTTTTGCCAATGTTTTTAATAATGGTTTACAACTGCGTTTTAGATTGTGACATAAATGTTTTTGATATTGCCAAAACCTTGCATTGAGGTCACATCAACCACATTTTACTGTCGTTTTCTGAAATTGAGCCATGAATCAAGTGGCTTACCAATTGAATAAACCAATTTCATGTAGCTTATCACAATGCTTGCTTTCTCATATCATTAAGTTTCTTAAACTCATCTCATATGCATCCCAAACCACAGTCACATTTTTGAAACGCGCTTTATCATCAAGTAGCCATTTACACACGTCAGTAGCCAGTGTCTACCTTGTATCACCGGTTTGAATGCAAATCCTAAAACAACTATTTTTTTGTCAGCAATCGTGTTAAACATTGACTCAACTGAGACATTTTCTCAAACACTTGGTGAGTGTTAAATTTCACAATAAATAAATCAAATCAAATACAGAAATAAAACAAGCTCAAACATTTAAATACAACCAAACAAAACAAAAATTTTGTAAATACAACAACACAAAAAAAATTCTATCTCAGAATAAACCTAGTATTTCTTCTCTCAAATTTGTTCACTTGTTTGTGGTTTCTATTTTCTCACTAAACAACAACCCAAAGTCAAAAGATCAAACCCTCAATTAAAATGAAAAATAAGATCTTCTGAAGATACACAATCAAAATTAGATTAGCAAATTTATGAAGACAAGCAAAATTAAACCCTAACCCAAAAAAATTCTTTAAAAATAAAAAAATCACCTTGAATTAAAAACCCCAATCCTTTTTCTTTCTCTTCTTCTCAAACGAACCAATCCTCTTCTCTTCATCATTCTTCCTTCTCTTCTCCAGATCCGATCCTTCTTTCTTCTTTTTTCTTTCTCCAATTCCCTCTTCTTTCTCTCGTGCCCTCTTCTCTCTTCTATCTTCTCACCCTTTTCTTATTCTAAAATGCACCCACAAAGGGCAAGATTGGAAAAATAGCAAAAAAAGATGAGGTGGCAACAAAGAGATTTGATCAATTAGGAAATTACCTAAATGCCCTTATGCAGGGCAAAATTGGAAATATCAAGGGACTGTTTTATTTGAAATAGTTAGTAGACTAATGAACTACCATATTATATCCAAATGAAATACGTGGGCAGTACTACAACTTGAATTAGTTAAATCAGGAACACCAAATGAAATATGCAGGATCAGCAATCCTTTCGACAGATCAAAAGGATGATGAGCTGGCTATGATATACACTTCATTACTCTGGAAATAGACCTCATTAAATATTAAACGAGATAGTGTATGATATTATGTATTAGAGAAATAGAGCATGGCTATCTTTTATAAAATGCGCAATCAACTACCATATTATATCTAAATGGAATACCAAATGAAATAGGTAGCCAGTACTACTCATGCAGCAGCAATCCTTTCAGGAATTGTATTGTATGTACGTCAACAGAACACTCTGGAGGTAGAGTTAGACAGACTTTTAATATATATATATATTAGGTTACTCTGGAAATCGATCTAATTAAATATAAAATGAGTTAGTGTATGGTATTATGTATTAAAGAATAGCATGCATGGCTCCCTTAGGTCATCGATAGCATGGCTCCATTTAATATGTTCCCTTAAGGTATCAATGGTATGTACTATTGGCCAATTAGAGTGTGCCACCTACCAATGTTACTTTATAAATGTTTTATTTGATATAATTTTTTAAAGGATAAGCCATGTGGCACATTCTAATTGGGCAATGGTATATACCATTATGGTACACAAGTGCTATCCCCACCCGTGGTGGTGTTAGCTTGGGACCTTGGAGTATGCTTCTCTTAAACACTTAAGGTCTCACGTTCGATTCTCCGGTGTCAATTTTGGTGGGTTAGATTGGCCTCTGCTCTCTGTCTTTTAGAGGAAAAGTCAAACAGAGACAGAGACGGCAAAAACACACAGCTATTGTATATATGTTGATGCAAAACGCAGGCTGAGACACCAAAGAAAAGTTAAAAGGTGCAGTGCAAATACAGGAAAATACAACTCTGTTTCTTTACAATGTTGGGATCAAGTTCTTCTGCTGCTGCTATTTCACCTCCTCGTCAAACTCAGAAGTATGATGTGTTCCTCAGCTTTAGAGGGGAGGACACGCGTGACAACTTCATGAGTCATCTATATGCTGAACTAGACAGGAAAAAGATTGAAACCTTCATAGATTACAAACTCGGCAGAGGCGATGGGATTTCGCCTGCACTCTACAAAGCAATTGAAGAATCAATGATTTATGTCGTCATTTTGTCTGAGAACTATGCTTCTTCCACATGGTGTTTGGATGAACTCGCACATATCCTTCAATGCAAACAAAAATATAGTGAAAGGCATGTGATACCTGTTTTCTATAAGGTGGATCCATCAAATGTGAGGCATCAGAAACATAGTTTTGCAGAAGCTTTTGTTGAGCATCATCGCCGATTTGAGGATGATCAGGTGAATGCATGGAAAGCTGCTCTAAACCAAGTAGCTGGACTCTCTGGCTGGGATTCACAAAAAACCAGGTCACTGTTTTACCATCAATCAACTTTTTCTTTTGGTGTTCAATATGTGTCCAACTAATTCATGGGAGTTTGAATAATTCTGCATGTTATATTTTGACTTTGTGTGTATATAAAATTTGCCTAATAACTGTTGGCATGTTCATACTTAGTAATATTTTGATCTTCAATTTACAAACATGTGATTTTATCTAAAGATGTTGTTTCTTATCAACTCTTTTAGGCAAGTTTTTTAAGGTTGAAGACTACTGATTTGTTTTTTTTATTATGCGGCAGATCAGAACACACACTTGTTGAAGACATTGTGAGAGATATTTCAAGAAAATTGAATTTGAATCACTCTTTCTTAAGTGATTATCAAGGATTGATTGGAATTGAGAAGCATATTGAGAAAATCCAATCCATGCTACACCTTGAGTCAGAGGACATTCTAGTTGTCGGAATTTGGGGTATGGGAGGAATGGGAAAAACAACAATTGCGAGGGCAGTATATCACAAACTGGCATCTCAATTCAGTTCCAGCAGTATTGTCCTAAATGTTCAACAAGAAATAGAAAGAGTTGGGCTACACCATATACGAAGCAAATATATATCAGAGCTTCTAGGGGAAGACATATCTTACAGATTAAACTATTCATATGATCGAAGGCTCAAAAGGACCAAGGCTCTCCTTATTCTTGATGATGTGAGCTATTCAAATCAAATCAAAGATTTAATTGGTGGGCATAGTAACTTCGGGAATGGTAGTAGAATCATTGTGACTAGTAGAGACTTGCAGGTACTGAATAATGTAGATGCCGATGAAATATATGAGGTTAAGGAGATGAATTTTCAAGATTCTCTACGTCTCTTCAGTATAAATGCCTTTAAACAAAACTATCCCTTAGAAACTTATGTTGGCTTATCACAAAGGGTATTAAATTATGCTAAAGGGGTTCCATTAGCTCTTAAAGTTTTAGGTTCTTTTCTTTACAGCAGAAGAACAGAGGAAGCTTGGAAAAGTGAATTGCAAAAGCTGGAAAAACTACCCCAGAATGACATTTTCAAAGTGTTGAAATTAAGTTATGATGGTCTTGACGAAGAAGAGATGGATATATTTCTTGACATAGCTTGTTTCTATAAAGGACATTTGGAGTATATTGTTGTACAAACTCTGGATATCTGTGGTTTCTCTGTTCACATTGGAATGGAGGTTCTCAAAGATAGGGGCCTTATATCTATTTCGGAAGGTAGAATAGCTATGCATGATTTAATACAAGAAATGGGACATGAAATTGTCCGTCAACAATGTGTCGATGATCCTGGAAAACGCAGTCGATTATGGAAGCATGAGGAAATTTATAAAGTTTTAAGAAACAACAAGGTATATTCTTATGTCCCTCAAATCTCACTTGATAACTCATTCAATCTCGTGTGTTTACTTTCTTCTAGACTACACAGGTCCTACAACAAAATTTTTAATTGCTATTTGTCTCTAATTCATTGTGTATATTTTTAGGGTACGGATGCAATCCGGTGTATGCTCCTGGACATATGCAAGATAGAAAAGGTTCAACTACATGCTGAAACATTCAAAAAGATGGATAATCTTAGAATGATGCTGTTTTATAAGCCCCATGGCTTTTCGAAAAAGTCAAATGTGATCCTTCCTGCATTTCTTGAAAGTCTTCCGGATGATTTAAAGTTTCTCCGTTGGGATGGCTTCCCTCAAAAATCAATGCCACTGGACTTTTGCCCCATAAATCTTGTTAAACTTGATATGCCCCAAAGCCATCTTGAGCGACTATGGGGAGGAGATCAGGTATTTCAAGCATTATGTCATATTCCTTTGTGTCTTACCGGTAGAAAGTCTGTTAATCTTATTAGAGTAGATCTGAATGCTAAAAATTAGTATTTTATGTTTTGAATAATAGTACTATTAAAAAAGTACTGTTTTGAATAATAGTAAGACAATAGTAAGATAACACACACACACACACTAACTCCGGAATACATGTCAATCATATGAAAACCAAGATTTCAAGCAGTTTGGCAAGGAATTTAAAGCAGTACACCAGTTAAAAAATCTGGACCCCTTCTAGCCAAATAAAGTCAGGATTGGAAAGAACTAACTCACCGAAAAGATAAGCCATTATATCAGTTTCTCTTTAGCGTGATTACACTCAAATCTATTAAAAACACAAACTGGATATTTGCAATCTTCAATATTCTTCATTGCTAACACCACATTCTGAGAACCTGATTCTACTTGTAAGTTCAAGAACACCATCTCCTTTGCCAAACTTATAACGAATAGCTCATGGCTAAAGCCTCTGCATTGTTAGCTCTTGGAATTGTATCAATATTTCAAGTTGCATCAGCAGACCAGATGGCAGTCTTCAAAAACGTGATTAGTAATTTAGTAGTCTCAACTACATCATCACGTCTAATAGGATACAAAAAAGAGCACATAACACCTCTCTTAAAAAACTATGCTCTACGTTCGACACGAGATAATCCTCCAAGCCAGATGAATATTTCTAGGTCTGGTTCTAACTCTTAAAAGCTTAATACCATAATGAAGATGAATGAGTGCAATCTTAGAGCTTTGAGCTATACCTATTTCATGTCTCTAATAGCATTGTGTGTGTGTGCGTGTGTCTATATATTATATAAAGATGGTCATAATGAAATATTATGAATAAGTATTAAATTTTTTCTCTAAAATTTACCAATTTGAAAACTTGAATAGTCGATGTTTAAGTTTGCAAACTTTTCTTTATGTTACTTGATCGTTTATTTATTTTGTTCTAGAATTTACCATATTTGGAAAGGCTTGACCTACGTGGTTCTCAGAACCTGATTCAAATACCAGACCTCGCTCAATGCCCAAATATTAAAGAAGTAATTCTTAGTCATTGCACAAAGTTGGGTCAAGTTTACTCTTCTAGTTTCCTGTACAAGCTCAAATGTTTGTGGTTAAATGGCTGTGCTGGGCTTAGGAGTTTACACATTCCTAGCAATATTCTCCAGAGAACTTCTGGATTAATAGTCCTCCATGGTTGTAGAAATCTTGAAATGTTTGCAGTCGGTAATGCAAAAATGAGGGTTCAATGTGCTGCACCATATGATGATATCAGCATGTTCAGAAACATTTTGTCCGTGAAAGACACAAAAAAAGCAGATTGTTCCTCATTTGAGAAATTCTCAAAAACTTTTGAACCCCTAGATTGTGTTGAATTAAACAAAGAACCAGTGGATAATATACAATTGCTAAACTTAGAAGTGTTGATAGAAAGTTCGCCCTCATTATTTCCATGTCTAAATGAACTTTGTTGGTTAGATTTTTCCAACTGTGAATCCCTCTTGAGCCTTCCAACTGAACTTTTTAAGTTGAAATTTCTAAGAAGGCTTTACCTCAATGATTGCTATAATTTGGAAAATTTCCCCGAAATCGAGGAGACTACGGAAAGTTTGACGGTGCTCATCTTAAACAAAACAGCAATCAAGGAACTACCTTCATCCTTGCACCATTTGGTCAGCCTTGAAGAATTGAGCTTGTACAATTGCCAGAAGCTCAAGTCTATTCCATCATCTGTTGGAAGTCTAAGCAAACTCAGCAAGTTAAACATTACCTGTTGTGAATCACTTGAAACTTTTCCAAGCAGTATTTTCAAATTGAAGCTGGCAAAACTTGATTTACATGGTTGCTTAATGCTGAAGACTTTCCCAGAGATTTTGGAGCCTGCAGAAACATTTTTTCACATAAACTTAACAAAAACAGCAATTAAGGAACTCCCTTCATCTTTGGAGTATTTGGTTGGACTTCAAACCTTGTGCCTGAAGTTATGCAGTGATCTGGTGTCACTTCCAAACAGCATTGTTAATCTAAACAATCTATATGTGCTTGATTGTTCTGGCTGTTGCAATTTAACAGAAATCCCAAATAACATCGGTAGTTTGTCATCATTGAGGGAACTTTCACTGCAAGAAAGTAGTATTGTGAACCTTCCAGAGAGCATAGCTCATCTCTCAAGTTTAAAATCACTTGATTTAAGTGATTGCAAAAGGCTTGAACATATCCCACAACTTCCAGCATCTCTATGCCAGCTGTTGGCGTATGATTGCCTGTCCGTTGGAAGAATGATGCCAAATTCAAGGCTGGAACTCCCAACAATTTCAAACAAGGATGCCTTTGAACTTCTCTTCACCAATAGTCAAGGACTGGATGAAACTGCTTGTATTCATCTTGGGGCTGAAGCATGGCTTAGGATCACGGAGGAAGCGTATAGGTGTGTGTTTTTCTGTTTTCCTGGGAGTGCAGTTCCTCTTTGGTTCCCTTATCGTCGTACAGGATGTTTGGTAACCATGAGAAAAGATTCTCAAGATTGGCCTAGTAATAAAAGGCTTGTTGGTTTTGCTCTATGTGTCGTTTTGGAATGTGTCAATATGGATGATAAAATAGAACGTAATAGTAGCATTACATACAGATTAACATTTGAATCTGATGGTCGCACACACGTTCTTCCTAACTATGAAAAGATAAAATGCTGGCACTATTGGAAGGGTCGAGATAGGTTAGTTGTGCAAGATCACACATTCATATGGAAATATAACTTGGACTTTGCTGGCACTTGCAACAGGCTCTTTGATGCCGACAACTTCACTTTTAAGGTCAGCAAACATGATTATCGCTCATATTCTAAATCATGGGTCACAGTGAAAGAGTGTGGAATATGTCCTCTTTATACTAAAAAAATTGATGATAATGGTGGTACTAGTTTGAGACTTCTAAATAATGACATTGAAGAACCAAAGCAGATAAGGCCTGGTTGTTGTAGTTGTTGTTGTGAAGAACGTAAACGGTGAATTATTTCTTATAATAGGGACTGGAGGGAGTAATAAGTTTTGTTTGAAAACAAACAAAAGGAGATAGGTGGCGGCAGGTATGTAATATGTCCTTTGTATATAAACCGGCTAACAACCCGTACTTGTCTTATTCGAGTTTTAAAAGTTGAAGTTCTAATTCTCATTTTTTTTTTTTTTTCATTTTGGAATTCATAAGTACTTCGAACACCTTTTATGGCATTCCACGGATTCCTTTGTAACGAGGTTACCAAGTTACGGTGAGATAAGGTATGAAGTTTCTAGTATTGGCATTTTGTTATTTGCTCTGCTTTCTCATAGCTGTATTTTTCTTTAATTTGTTTGTTACATTATGGCCCCAATAAATTTTAAGCATCATTTGAATAAGTAAAATCATTACGTCCTGTAAAGCCTAATATTCCCATTTTTTATGATAAGGCTTTGGCTTTTGAGTAACGGGGAGCTGTGAGGGATTTTGAAAGGCCTGAGAATTGATTGGAAGCGAAGGCACAAATGCATTCGAGTGGAATCTGACTCTGCCATAGCAATCGAGTGAGGAGGCACCATTCTGTGGGGGATTTATATTTTTGTTCCAAGTTTCCTTGATATGCCGCTTCTGGCAGATTCGTATCCTGAATTTACACCTCTGGGTGGTTTGATCTAGTTTGCTGGGAGCTTTTGCTCCCTTTTCTGCACCCCAAAAAAAGCATGTCTTGATTGTTTGCGTTTCAAGCATTTCAAATATGTTTGGATATTGTACACGCAACTGTCTTTTTCTAAATTTAGGCCCTGGCGAGCTTGTCTGCACTTCTTGAAGAACACCATGATTTAGAAATGGTGTTGGCCTGATGTGGTTAGTGTTAATTGTGGTTTCGACAGTTACTAATTTGAAGACCATCTTAATTTTCTAATGTAGTACAACTTCTTAATATGGCTTAAAGCATCAAAGTTTTAATTTATTGAGTTGAGATGGAACACAGAGAAGTTTCAGAATAACTTGTTTTAAGCTTTCTTTATTCTTCTCAAAATAAATGTATATATTATGAAGTCTCTTTATTTCCGACAAATTTGTTGAAGTGGATCTCAGTTCCGTTTCTGTTTCTTTTTCTCTATCCCTTGCAAGGTAAAAATTTGTAACAGGTAATAATTTGTTAAGCTTATCCCTTCCAAGTTTATAGAATATGTGCTTATGATATAAGTGCTTATGTATATTCTATGTTTATAACAAGAGAAAAATTAATGTCAAACTTTTCTTATATAAACTATTTTCATAAGCCATCACGGAGAGTTCATGAAAGTTAGATGAAAACAATTATAGGACATGGCGTCATAAGTTGTTTTCATAAACTCTTCCAAGCAGTCTCATAAGTGCTTTTGTGGTGGACAAGTTCAAATAAGCCAATCCAAACGAGATCATGATATCTCCACCACTAGCATAAGAATGGGTTTCAAATTCCTTATACGTGCATGAATCTTGTATGTGTGTTTTTTTTCCTTGTAGTCATTGGTGTCTACATAGTTTGAAATTCAACTTATGAGCTAATTTATTCATTTCTCAGTTTAATGAAGAGGCTCGCTCTCCGTTTGTGAAGAAGTACAAAGACCATCATACCTTCGAGTGACATTCTGAAACTACTAAAACTTCAACAATCACTTAATTATGGTTTACACGGTAAAAAATACGACCAAAATAATGTGTCCTGGGAATTTCAAAGAAATTAATCTCTTCTAAGCTTCAACTTAATTCCCAAAAAGCTTCAGCCCAAGTATTCAAACACCCACTTTAACATTCCATTCAATACCACAACTTCACATGAAACCCACTTGAGTTCCAGCACCTACTTCCTCTTTCACGTTCCTGTTCTAAATTTATTTTCAATAGCCCAACCACAATAGTCACTCAAGCACACATGCAGTGCCTTCTATAGCTTAATCTTGCAAAACCCCCAAAATTGATAAATGGAGAGAAGGCTCCGGTATGAATGAGGGGAAAAGAGGGATTCAACTTGCTTTAAGGTTTAAATACCCAAGAAGATTTTTTTGAGGAGAAGTGCACTTCTCAGGTCTCAAGCCAATACCGCTGTGTCAATCCAAGTGGATTAATACCCAAGAAGTTATGTTGGGTATTATTGAAGGAAGGGTTAATCGTGTTTTACCCCCTGTAATATAGGTCATTTTCAGTTTTAACCCCTCTAAAATATTTTGTTTAAACAAAAAACAAACAAACTTTAGTTTTCTATATATATAGCATTAATTGGTTTTATTTAAAAGATAAGAGTAATTGACAAAAAGTATAATTGAAAAATCATGCCCGTAAAATACAAAAACGACAATTAAATAGAAACGCTAAATTCAAACTAGAAAGACACTTAAAAATAAAAAAGGAACGGAGGGAGTATTTGGTTCCGACTTGACATATTTTATTTTATTTTACATTGTTATTCATCGTTGGCATAAAATCTTGGGACATGGTCTAATTTTTTTCGTGGAGAACAAGGATGTAAGTTAATATCCATGGACACAAATAGTTTGAAATCCTCGTCCGTTTTGTTGGATAAGTATGATATATGTGCTCTCTTCATCCTACATGGATCTTCGTTAAGCGGATAATTTTGAGGTATCCGTGGATATAAACAAATATCCACGGATACAATTTTAAAAAAATGATTTTTCTTAAAAAAAAATTATAATTACCGAATATTTAACAACAAAAGTCAATCACATTCATTTTCATCTTTTTTACCAAAATATATTATATCTATACATTTCATTTCTAACATTTCTTAAAAAAAAAAGGTTAATCACATTTAATAAAAACAAAGTTCATTAATTAAAAAATTTAAAAATAAAGGGTAACATTATTGTTTTATTTTCGAGGAGAATTGAACCGCCGCGTAATAATAATGCATGGTATTATGTTTTTGCTGAAATTGAAAGAATAGTAAGCTTATTTATGTAATTTATATAGTTCAATAACTGGTATGGATATGCGAGGGTACAAATATTGTTTTTTTTTTTTGTTGAAAGAATGCGAGGGGACAGATAATATCAACTCTACATCTATATACATTAAATAAAGGATAGTTGAAATATCCGATTATTTCATCCATAAATATTCATTAATGTATCCACGGATGCCGGATTATTTCATCATCCCTACTTTATAAGGGATATTTTGTTGTCGCATAACCCCTTTAACATTGGAAGTCTCCAATGCATCTTAAACTCCAAAACTACCTAATTTATTTTGATGGAGTTACTTTCTATAAATTTGTTTTGTTGTTGAAGGGATATCATGTACAATTCAAAACAATAATGGACAAGGAAATATTAGTATAAAAATAATTGGCAGAAATAGATTAATTCATATAAATTTGTGATATAAAAACATAATAACAAGAGTGATGAATATGTAAAAAAAAGAAAAACTCAGCGTCTTTCCTAAAAAAACTAAGCCTACCTCTTTACATCATGAAAGCAGTAGTGAAAACACCATGACAGCAGCAGATCCGGCAACGGTAAATCTGTTCAAAGCGGCGTCGTTTGTGGACGTTGATGGTGCTTTAGATGGAGGGGTAGAGATCGAC
>Ga0315913_1002407_pt1 | contig 21901 bp, 16 predicted proteins | sample MpolsnodulesMG_FD_207736 | JGI IMG/M metagenome (GOLD analysis project Ga0315913, IMG submission 207736) | Medicago polymorpha root nodule microbial communities from Los Angeles, California, United States - small nodules | ecosystem: Host-associated > Plants > Roots > Nodule | place: USA... | reverse complement strand
TCATGTATGACTAAGAGTCAGATTGGAAAGGGATAAATAGTGGCTAATTAGTTATCAAAACAGATACATGCTACCAATGTACCTTGAATCTGATTTGTTTCTTGAATTCGAGGTTAAGTTGATTATTCTGGAGTAAGACATGATATGCCATGTAATTCTTGTTTTTTAAACTGTTGTTTTCTTAGATGCCACTGTTTTCTGCTGCTGATGTTGTTCGATAATTTTGATTTAAGTTATTAATACACAGACAATATAAATCTATGGACATCATAATATATTTGAACTCATACTAGCATTGTACTACTACTCAATGAACTGTAATTTATAAACAGTAAGTGTATGATTGTTATACATTTATGTGCAGGTATGGTTCATTGCCATCATTTTCTTATAGTAATTGTCATAGTCCAATGGAATGTTATTTTCAATGTGCTGGTCATGGTTCAGCCACACTGTAATTTATTTTCATGTAAGCATACTTCATTGTGTAATGTTTAAATATATGAAATGTTTTTCCAATGGTCTATTTCTTTATAGCTTGTTTATAGTCCAATTAGTTCGTTGTTGTAATCTATCTCAAGGGCACTATACTATTTGTGTGCGAAATGATTATGTTGTGTTTTGTTTTATGTTTAGTGACTTAGTGTGATCAGTATGTAAACTATTACTTTAATATTTCATGCAAAGAAATAAAAAAAAACAATTTAAAAACGTTTATTAAAATTATTTTTTGATTTTTTTAAATGTTTTATAAAATTATTTTAATTATTAAATTTTAATATTTTGATTTTTTAAACAATTGAAAAATGTTTTTTTTTAAAAAAAATCGTACTCATTTTGCCAGGGGTTAACCCCTCGCAATACTCCTGGCATGGTTTGAAAATGACTGATGTGATCTTGGAACAGACCTGCAAAAGCCTGCATGTACCAAAAAAGCCTGCAATCATGCAGACACATTTTGCCAGGGGTTGAGCCAGGGCCTGTGCCAGGAGCGCATTTGCCAGGAGCTAAAGCCCTGGCAGATTCATTTGCGATGAGCAGATTTGCTGGTGATTCTGCTCCTGGCAAACGTCCAGTTGCCAAGGCTTTTAGCATTTTGCCAGGGCTTCTGCCCCTGCCAAATTACCAGATTTCTTGTAGTGATATGAAGTGACACCCTCACCCCCAGGTCAACAACCCCTGTGGTTTGAGATATGTATGATATTGGGTTAGAGTTTGGAGTTTTGAAGTGTGAAGAAAATATTAGATGTAAACACACTTTAAAGTATATGCAATTTTTGGTTGCTATAGGGGTCAACTTTGTGTGTTTTTCAGTCAGAATATTGTTATGCAGAATGATTTTAACGAATTGGAGATTTAGTTGCTGATTGTGAAAAAAAGGGTAGCAATTGGTGGTAAGGAGATATAGGAAAATGCTAATCATAATGTCTTAGTAAGTAGTTTAGATGACAAAGATTGATGCTTTTGATTGCCATACAAATGTTTTTGGTGTTGGACAGTGAAGAACCAACACGAGAATAAAATCAGCATATTGGAGATGATGATGTTGCGTTGGATGCGTGGTATGACTAGATGGGATATGATTAGAAATGAAAATATTAAAGAGTTGGGCATATTGAGAGAAAACTTATAGATTATGTAGTAAGGAGCGTAGATCAAATGGAGAATAGTCAAATCCCTAGAGACAGAGCAAAACCTAGAAAAACTATAAGAGAAACTATTAGTAAAGACTTTTAGATTAATGAGTTAGAATAAAATATGGTTTATGATAGAATATTATGACATAATTTGATCCATGTAGCCGACTCCATTTAGTTGAATAGAGTTTGATTGTTGTTGTGATATAAAAGTACTTCTAAAGGTAAGTGGATAATTTTATCACACAACCATGCGACCTACCCACAATGTTGTGGGGGGATCGAATGTTGGGTGTAAAAGAGTCAACAAGAAAGTAAACTTTCTTAGGTTTTGGGTTGAGCCTAATTTGGCCATACAAAACATGCTTGTAAGGTGAATGTTACATCCTACTTATACACACAAGTAAATATAACATTAGGGATTGGAATAATTCATATCGTAAACAAGATGGTTTGTTCATTGAGAAAATTCATGTAAGTACCGGTAAAGAGGGTTGAAAATTTGTAGGATAAATGATAGTCCAATAGTTAGAGACTTAGAGGTAGAAATGGGAGCAAGAAAAAATTTAAGCCAAATTGTAAAGAGAAATTTAGAAATGAATAATATATATTGATACTTAATATATGATATGGATTTATGACGTTGTCTGCTCAATGTATATATGATCCTGCCTAGCAAGTTAAGAATTTGTTGTTTGATGGTGGTAGTTGTGACTGGTGAAGTGGTCAATTGCTGTTTGAGATAATCCCATAAGGTAGAGAGTAGAGGCTCCTTGAAAGGAGAAAGTTCGTTTAAAATACAAGTGGGAATTTTTTACAAAATGAAAATCTACACAGTTTCTAACTTAGACATAATGTTTGTAGGTTGGGCTAAGTTAACAACCCCTGTGTGTATATTTAAAATTTATTTGAATAATAACAAGTGGGTATTTTTTTTAAAATAAAAATATACACATTTGCTAATTTAAACCTAATGTTTTTAGGTTGAGTTAAGTTAACAACTCCTATGTATATATATTTAAAAATAGGCTTAATTAATGATTTGGTCCCTTAAGTTATTTGTTTGTTACATTTTGGTCTCATAAGTTATTAACGTTACAATTTGGTCCATTAAGTTAGTATATGTTAGCCAAATAAATAACTTAAAGAGACCAAATTGTAACGTTAATAACTTATAGGACTAAAATGTAACCAACAAATAACTTAAGGACCACGTCATTAATTAAGCCTTAAAAATATTCTACACTCATTCAAGTTTATAAGTTTTGTAAATCGGCCTAAAAAAACCTAACCCACTTAGCCTTTGAGTCATCCAACAAGAAAGATGAGTAAACAAATAGCAAACAAGCTCAATAACGGAGACAAAAACAAGTCAGTCTGAGGTGACACTCTCACCTCTGAGCATAGTGCAACACAAGACCGTACCTCTTACAGTTACATGATATTAAGAAACACCTGGTATGCAATATAACTATACAATCTCATAACATGACTTAAAAAGAAATGTTCAAACCCCATTTACTTCTTATGATTCTTGCACTTTATATAACTATGCAATATAATTATTCTTGCACTAGTAGAGAAAACTGTTCAAAATCATCAAAAGGCACATCTCGGATTTTACAAATCTTTGGAATGAACGGAAGCTGTAACATGTATATTCATCTTTTATGTCTCCTAATTTCCCAACATATAAAAGTTGTAAACAGTTATCCAAGCTCATGTATTGTACAATTTTCAGAATTTAATAATATAGAGATTATGAAATTAACCTCGTGTTGATTGTATCTGAATTTAATAAGGGAAACATTATTAAAATAATAATTCACATTGTCCTCAACCGCGCAATTTTCGGATCGATGGATCATGGAAAAGCATTAATTTTGTCTATAAATTGATGCATGCAAGAAATAAATCAATGCAATACCAAGCTGAGCTCATTATTAACAAACAAACAAACAATACTGTAGCTGCTTCTTTCTTTTGATCAAACAATGGCTTCTGTTAAGCTTGCTCCTTTCGCTGCTGTGTTCTTACTTGCTGCATTCTGTATGTATTCTTTTTGTATTTTAGCCATCTTTGTCATATGATGCATTTCTGTTTATAAAATATTTTCGAGCTCATTTCATTTAACAATAGTATGCGTATGTTGTTCAAACTTTAATTTGCTTTGTCATTTGCAGTAATGTTCCCAATGAAGAAAGTAGAAGGAGATTGTCAGGTTGGTTATTGCGACAAGTTTACATTTTGTGACTATGGTTGTTATTGCTTTAGCACGGAGCCTTATTCTGGTGCAGGTGTTTGTCTCCCACTTCCTTCTATTAAAAAGAAGGTTGAAGAAAATCCTAACTTATGCCAAACTCATACTGAATGCACAAAGAAGGGTAGTGGAAATTATTGTGCTATTTATCCTTATTCAGATTACAAATATGGCTTCTGTTTTGCCTCTGTCACTGAAGCAGAAGACGCATACAAGATAGCCTCTACCTATAAATTCAAGAAAGACTTCTTAAAGATGCCTGGCACCACTGCTGCTTAATATTAATATGTCAAATAAAGCCTATGATGCATGCTAAGATATTAAGCATCTACTACTTTAAATAAATAGGCTTTGTTTCCGACTAATCAATTGGATTTCTTAGATATCCATCCAAATTTCAATTAATGATTATGTGCATGGGTGTGTGGCCCTTTAATATATGGGGTTAGTTGCAAGTAAGGTTATGAATCATTTCTATTACTCGTTTTCTAATTCTCCACATATATATTTTGTTGTTTTAACTCATCCAATATTGTTTAAAATTCATTTTCGTATGTTGTGAGACATGGAAACAATGTTATGCAATGGCAATCCACATCGTTATAAAACTTGATAGATATGTATTGGAAGTGAAAAAACACAATGATTGATGATAAGAATTCGTGAAATACGTCGATGGGCTCGTTTAAGTAATTTATTTCTAACGAATTAGTCATTTAACATACCAACGTTTGTCATTCAAAAAATAAAATTAGTCATTTAAGTTTTTTTTTTTTAACAAAAGTTGACCATAAAATGTTTGCACCATTACCTTTTTCCAACGAACCCGATATAAAAAATGTTTGTGTCCATTTTGAAGCTGAAGTGGAAATTCCACATAGAGTTTTAATTCAAAATCTGTATTTTCTAATAAAAATTTACAAATAAAAATCAATATAATTAAATTATTTAGATGCATTAAACTCATTCAAGTTTATAAGTTGAAGAAAATCAATAAATTGAAGAGAACATGCATCATCATTTCAAGAACAAACAAAGAAATGAAGAAAAAAGACAGACTACTAAATAGTGAAAATTTTGGAAAAAATAGAATTCAATAAAAGGGTTGACAGATTGAAATCTAAGAATCGCATAAAATTCTGTTCAAATAAAACTAGCGATCATACTACTCTTATGTGATTTTGATACACAAAACATCTCTTTTGATCGAAAAGGGAAGGTTCGATGAAGGTTTCGACGGTGTTAGAGTAACAGGAATCTACCTTTTGCGTCGCGAAAAGCATCAACGTCATTGTACTCTCTCACTTTTATCAAACATTATCTTACAAACTGTTTGAAATCTCGTCGGAGGGGATGTACTGGAACATGGAACTATCGCTTGAACCAGGTGCTGGTGATCCATGGCAGCGATCATAGGATGGAGAACATAACCATAGAAGAATCGAGTGCTTAATTCAAGTCATATTTAATGTGGTTTTGTGAAATGCTCCTCTCGTTGTCAACAGACTAGCTACTACATTATATTTTAAGATATCGATGTCACGCCGCCATTTTTTATTTTTTTTTGTATATGACAAAGTGGCAAATACTCCCTCCATCCCTAGATAAGCATCGGAGGTTCAAGGCAAGATTCTTCCTTCTCTTCTTCTCTTTAGGGTATTTCTTCTATTGTTTTATTACGATGTGTGTTGTCATGAGCAACTAAGCCTCAGGGTTCCAAAATGAACCCCTTTTTATTTGTTGGAATTTATTAATAAAGTTTTCATTCAGTTTAGGTTTTGAATGTGCTCGATTTAAATTAGATTATGTTTGTTCTTTAATGCTTCGTCAATTAGTTAACTACGAGTGTAACCCGAAATTATATATCAGTTCCATTGGCTTTTCTAATTACCATTTCTTATATAGGTTAGGAATTTCAGGTTCAAACTCCATCTGTCATTACTCTTTTCTTTAGACAACGTAGTACATAATCTAAAAGCTAGGATGGTCTTGCAATAGTTATTTAAAGAAACTGCGTATGAGTTTTACTATTGGATTCATTAAATCAAAGTAAGCACCACATAAGTTGTTTGTTTCTTAAAACATAATTCCAATAAAGACAAAGGACGGATACAAGGATTCCCTACTCATTGTTAATCATCTGAATCAAAAACATAATCTTGCATTTGGCAGGGCAATTCAACCCTACAATTCTATTCAATTTTATTTAACTTTCGCCTTTTGAAATAAGTTTTATTAGTTATTGAGTTGAACGACAATCCCTGTGAGAACGATAAACTTACTACTTTATTAATAGTTACGATTTGGTGCACATGTCAATTTCATCCATCAACCTCCCATGACTGTTTCACGAGAGTTAGTTTACCTGATATCAATCGTAACCTATAGCATGACCTCCCATGATTTCCAATTAGGAACCAATTTAATTGGCTATAAGGTTTTCGGAACCGCTTGAGATGAATTGGCTTGGGATATATACCAAAGCTCTATTTATATTTTTTAGCTAGCTTTTTATAAAATTAAATCTCGAGTTATAGTATTAGTCGATCCTTGAAAAGAGTTGGTGTTTGTTTACCTTCAATTCAATTATAGTATAAGCATCTTTGTGTCTTCTTTCCCAATGTATAGTAGTTGTAAAGAATTATCCCAGCACATGTTTTGGAGGCCAGCCATGCTGTCCTCCGCCCAAGAGAAAGCTTACACCGCATCAGAGTTCTCCTCCACTGTATCGATTCACGACAACCATGTTATCCTTAATCGTGTTTCAGGACAAATCAGTTATCAATATTATTTTAGACAAAATTCAATTTTATTTTTTTACCATATTGTTTATTTATGCCCAATAAAACAAATCATATCTAATTTTTCGAAATAAAATAAATACAGTGATATAAATTGTGTAATGAGCAACATTGGCTATTTTCTAGCAAATATTGTTGGTATCAACGAAAATGATAAGTATAGTTTATTACAATATATGAAAATGTAAAATATATATACCTACAATTTTAATTTTAATCAAAATAATTTTATTCGTAATTTATACATATTAGTGCAATAAAAATATAAGATAGACGGAACACTATCTTCTAGCAAAATCATATTTATATATATATATATAATTAAATTATTTAGATACTTTAAACTCATTCAAGTTTATAAGTTGAAGAAAATCAATAAATTGAAGAAAACATGCATCGTCATTTCAAGAACATACAAAGCAGAGTAAAAAATTATACAGACTACTATGGAGAGAAAATTTAGGAGAAAATAAAGTTCAATAAACGGGTTGAATTGTGTCTACCATTTAATAAATTTCCCAACATAATTTTTTTTATCGTTGATTGATACTAATTGCATCATAAATCATTTAAAATCTAAAGATACGGTTAAAACGTGTATATAAAGTCCTTTTTCAAAGAGTTTTTCATTCAACGTTGGTAAAATGTTTGATAAGAGGATATGGAAAAGAAGCCACAAAGAACTAATTGAAACAGAGAAAAAGGAAAGAAGAAAACAGTCGTATTTTGTTACTAGTTTACAAAAAACTGTTAATACTTCTAGTCCTCCTCTTAGAGAGATTTTACCTTCTGTACTCAAAGGACTTAATCCACCATGAAAACAAGCATTGTTCAACCAACCTCTTACTTAAGGGTTCATTGTATTATTTTCTCTGCATCTCCTGGTTTCGTGATTATAATTTTATCTTCCTCCCCAAGCTCTTTAGGTATTCTTTACTCAATCTCTTCAAACTTAACGAGTATTATTATCTCTGCTTCTTCAAACTCACCACTAGACGACGTATAATGACACACCTAGCCAGCCAAGTGATCGATAAATTGCACTCTTCGAGTACTCTAAAGAAATTAAAAAAGAAGAGAAGAGTTCAGAAAGAGAGAATTATCATTAATATTTAGCATAAAACAAAATGACAATTATACTGTAATATAAAGGATTGGTAGCTCACAGCCTTCTAACCAACAAGCGTAAAATACGGGTAAAATGAAAATAACAAACAAAACATAAAATAAAACGCAGCAGCTGCATCTGCTGTCAGCCAACTTCTAGAATCATGGATTGCAAATAAAGTCCTCCATCCATTTAGGTTTATGAATTTGTTTCTTGCCAAATCATGTAGTCATTTCCTCACTAGAATTGGTATTGGATGGCTCTTCATCATTTGGGCTCATTACCTCTTCATGGATTGGGCTTTTATCATTCCCCCCCCCCCCCCCCAAATACCACCTTGTGGAAGGACGGAAAAGCAGCCTGAAACTGCACGAACAGGGACCTCAATAGGTTGGTTAGAGATGCTATCGGGAGGTAGAACATGAGGGAAAGGTAATGCAAATCCGCGAAATGGTTTAAAGTTTGAAACATGAAAAACCGAATGGATATGACTCTCGATGGCAACTGAAGTCGGTAAGCCACTTTGCCAATGCATTCGAGGATCTCAAAAGGTCCATCAAATTTCTTTGATAGTTTGTGTTGGCGTTGTTGTCGAACTAAGATCTGTCGGTGAGGTTTTAAACGAACAAGTACCAAGTCTCCTACAACAAACTGCAAATCATGACGATGTGCATTGGCCTGTTGAACCATTTTGTGTTGAGCAGTTAACAAATTGGCTTTGAGAACGCGTAATAGTTCATCACGATCCAACAAAGATTCATCCAAAGCTGCAATGGTAGTGGAGCCTCTAGTGTAAAGCAGAATGGATGGAAGGGTACGACCATACACAAATATCTACACATGTTAGCGTAATAAAAAAAAAGAGAGACAAGCACTGTTCCCGTTTGAATGCTAGTATCTACAATATTTATATTACCTAGAGGAAAGACGGTTACTCACCTGCTTGTCTTTCTGCTCTTTTTATTGCATTAACGTTTGTAAATTATGAACAGTATTTTTTATGAAATTTAGATTTTGATTAATAGTATAAATATAAATGTTTGTGACTTTCAATTTATAGGAAACACGACAAACCAGGTTTAGCAATTTTAATTACACCAACAATATAACAAATATAATATAAGTTCTTATCTTTTATCTTATGAATGACACCAACAATAAACATTATCATAAGATAATTTGTTGAAGCGTATAATTGAAATAATGAAAAAAATTAGTCCAAGATATCTTATCCGCTTTATATATGGTTTATATTTAGCTTCTTTTTTTTTTTATGAAATTTAAATCACAAGTCAAAGACATCTTTTATAGTGTTGAATATGAGCAAAATTCTACAATACTTTTTTAAATATAATGACACAAAAAACAAGTTTAATTTGTAGATGTTACGAAATCTTTCGATTTTCTAATCTCAACTATTTTTTTCAATAATAATAATAAGGGTTAAATATGTTTTTAGTCCTTACATTTTGCGTCAGTTTGAAGAATAGTCCCTACATTTCATTAAATGTTTTTAAAATCCTCACATTTTATCTTCGTTACACAATGGTAAAAAATTTGTGTAAATATTTATTATGTAAATTTTTGCCCCCTCAAATAAAAATTTCTGGATCCCTCAGTGGTTATAGGTATCTTTTCTGCACAAGCATCTTTTATGTAGTGTTTGTATTTGTTTACTTTCAGTTATTATAGCATAAGCATCTTTTATGTATCCTTTCCCAACAAATAGAAGTTGTAAACAATTATGCTAACTCTTTGTATTGTACTGGGAATGCTTATTTAGTTAACCTCATGTACCTCGCTTCTGAATTTAATAAGGGAAACCGTATTAAAATGATTTCTATCCTCGTTATTATTAAACAATAATAGTATTATTACAAACATGTCTAATTAACCGCGCAATTTCCGGATCGATGGATCATGCAAAAACATTTGTTTTGTCTATAAATTGATGCGTGCAAGAAATGAACCAATACAATACAAAACTGAGCTCAGTATTAACAAACAAACAATTGTAGCTGCTTCTTTCTTTTGATCAAACAATGGCTATTGTTAAGCTTGCTCCTTTCACTGCTGTTTTCTTACTTACCGCATTATGTATGTATTTTAACCATATTTCTCTCTATCTCTCTATCTCTCTCACACACACATATATATATATACACACACCATGCATTTCTATTAGTAAGGAGTACTATTTTGCCCACTTTTAAAATTTTAAGAGTAGTGCTATTTCTAGCGAATTATTTGTAGTTAAATTTCCTGAAGCGTACGTGTTAGTACATGACAAAGTGGGTTTCTACTTCATGGTTGGTGAATAGAACGTGGCCCAAGGTAGTAGAAAGCCTATCAACACTATTCATGATCTAGTCGAGACGAATTGTCTCGCGATACACCGCATTTCCCAAAATTCAAATTACCGATGAAATTTATTTGAGAGAAAATATGAAATCTTTTTTCACTAAATTTAGCACGAAAGTGAGAAATTTCACTTTTTTAATTTCTAAAATCGGTCGCTAGTTTTGTTTTCTTGTAATAATGGTATGCGTATGTTGTTTAAATTTTAATTACTTTTGTCATTTACAGTAATATTCCCGATGAAGAAAGTAGAAGCACAACAATGTAAGATTGGTTGCTCCATATATACGGGATATAGATGTAGCGAAGCAAATTGTGTCTGCTACCCCTATGCTCCTCTCGTAGGTGCATGCGCTCCTCGATATTCTTCTGTAGATCTTAAGAAGATGGTTAATGATCATCCTAATTTATGTCAGTCTCATGTTGAATGCACAAAGAAGGACAGTGGGAATTTTTGTGCTAATTATCCTAATTCTGATATCGAATACGGCTGGTGTTTTGCCTCTAACTCTGAAGCAGAAGACGTATTCTTCAAGGTTGTCTCCAACTCTAAATTCATAAAAGACTTCTTGAAGATGCCCAAGACAACTTAATTAATATTGATATGTAAGACTACCATGTTAGACATTATTATGCATCTACTACATCAAATAAATAGTCTTCGTTTCTGACGAATCAATTGGATTTCATAGATATCCATCCAAATTTCAATTAATGGTGTATGTGCACATGGGTGTGGCCCTTAATATGTGGTATTACTTTGCAAGTAATGTTATTAATCATTCATCACTCTGTTTCTAATTCTTCACATATATACTTTTTGGCTTTAACTCTTACATTGTTTAAAATTCATGTTGATATATCGTGAGACATATAGAAACAATTTTATGTAATGGCAATCCACAACGTTATTAAATATGATGGATATAATATAAGTTAGGCGAAGCTCCATTCAGTTCAATGATCTTCTTTTCATTCGCCTCTCCATGCTCACTATTAAGAAGTTCTATCAATCTGAATAGATTCAATTTTGATAATTTGAATCAATTCGCATTCTGAAAAATAACTTTGAATACTTTCTCTAACTGTGAATGACCGATGGCGGAGCCAGGGAAAAAAAATCTTGAATAGTGATAGAGCTTAACTTTTTTGTGGGTGGCCAATTTGTTTAGTGTAAGAAAATATATATTTTCTTATCAGTACATTTTATCATTGGTTGGTTCGAATGACTATAGACTTATTATTTGTTAAATATAGTTCAAACCAATATTTTTAAATCTGAACCGATTATCAACTCGGACAAAGTACAAGGGCATTGATCGTTCAACTAGGTCATTGATTGAACCTCATGGATGAATTAAATGACTCGACATCTATAAACAGATGTATATGTATTAAATTGAATTGAATCAGACGACTAGGTCAAAAACAAAACAAAAAAAACTCATGACATGTAGTAATGTAAAAATGATCATTACATAAGAAAATATACTTATAATCAAATACAATAATGAAATACATTTTTATTTAATAAAGAATATAGTATTATTGCACCTAAAAAATAGTGTTAATAAGCTGCTACTTTTAGTTTCCTTAAAGATACTTATTAGCATGATTTTTTTTCTTCGAAAACTATAAGCATCTTTTATGACTTTTTTTGTTAAAGATTAATAGCACTTCTATATCCGGCAATATATTATTACAATCATGTCTAATTAAGTAATATAGTATTTTTTTTTTTTAGGGAAAGTAATATAGTATCATATATCCCATCTCATGTATTGTACTGGGATTGATTATTAAATTAACCTTGTGTGCCTTGCTTCTAAATTTAATAAGGGGAACATTATTAATATGATCTTCAAATTGCTATTAAACAATAATTAATAGTATGGAATAATAATGATTGATTATCTTTCAAACATACGAAATAGAAATAAAATTGATTAAATTAAACTCATACGTAGTATTAAAAGAATTAAAAAGAAAAAGAATAATAACTTAATACAATATATTATACTTTTTTTTTGACAAAGTAAAATATTATACTTATAAATATGGAAATATGTATTAATATATTACACTTATAAAAATGGAAATATGTATTAATATATTATACTTATAAAATATTTGTATGCGGTTTGGTTTGGTTTTGAAAAATCAATCCAAAATCCAATCTAATCTGAGCATTTTCACAAAATGTCATCCAAACACACCCAATAATATTCGATTTTGTGCGGTTTTTAGTTTTTTTATATCGGTTTGCGGTTTTAATTTGGATCAGTTTGGATTTGAACACCCCTATATCCATTATATCATTCTCTCCCAAGATGTAGATGAATTTCAGTTATCTACCAAAAAAAATCCTAATCAAAATGCTAAAGAGTGCTCCTATGACATTGGTTAAGGGAACAAACTTTGAAATACAGTTTTGGAAACTGGTGAAGTGATGAATTCAACTTTAAAAAAATTTAAAATTATACTTCATCCGTTCCTAAATACATGCCGCAGCTTTACAATATGTATTTTTTCCTTTGTCTCACAATGGATGTCTTCTTTTCTAATTTTTTTTTTCTCAAATTGTTTGTCCTTTTTATAATATCAATACAACAAAAATTACTCTTTTCCACTATCGTATCCTTATAATTTATTGGATTTCAATCGTCTATAACTATTCCACTAATTATAATTAATAAGAGTGTTTTAATAAATGATGCATATTTTACTATTAAAATCAACACTATTAATCATTTTCTTAATAACCTTGTAAAACTCAAATGGGAATAAAATAATTAATTTAATATAAACAAAAGAGAGATCAATAAACTTATCTTTTTTAATCACCGACCACAACTCTATCAACATCTTTGACAACTGAATCAAACATGCTACAGAAATCAACTATCAATTTTTGTAGAACGAACAAGCAGTGAGGTAGTCTAAGACGTGTTGATCGCACTGTCCTTAAGAATTTTCCGCGTAATTATACGCTAATCCTCCCAGGATTTAACAGATCCTTCTCGATGTATAATCGAAGAAACAGAATTGGCAAGAATATATTTTCAGGAAGATGGAACCCATAGAACAATAGGAAGTGAGGGACAAGTTTCTTGTTTTGTTACAGCTCAAAGCCAAGTGATAAAAACCATACTTTATCCAATACGTGAATTGCATTTTATGTGCACCATATCATGGTTAAGTCAAGCATGAATAATTCCTTCTAAATAGCTATTAAAAGAAACGTTATGCATTAACTCAGTAATAAGTGCTCAAATAAAATAGTTAAGAAAAAAACAGTACTATTCTCATATTCAAGAGATATAAAGGAATGGCGGTTACAAAAAATTGGAATTAAAATATGTCTATAAAACCAAGTCAAAACATTATAATTAATAGTTGATAATAATCTTCTATAAAAATAAATTTCTATATTTCTCAATTAAAAATATGGGACAAAATATTTGAAACTTTTAAAATATACTCAAAATTTACAACAGGGATACTTGCAAAAAGCACAATAAGGGATACTAGGGTTAAGTATCGTATTATAGGGTTTAGACTGATTATTGGATGCCTTGAGAAAGCTCTCAAGGGTTGTATTTATAGCCTCCTATGAGCCTAATTTATGGTTACTTAGGCAGCAAGTAATGGAGGAATTTTAGGTATATGGAAGCTTTCTAGAAGTTTCTATAAGCGGATAGAGACGACGTCTGGGGAGATACGCGCCATTGGGCCCTGCAGCCGTTCTGGAGAGCGTTGAGGCTTCTTGGAGGGTCTAAAAGCCCTTTCTAAAGGTCTTTTAGATCTTTAGGAATATAATGACGATTCAACAGGTGATACTTCAAGGTATGGTACTGGCCTATTTCGCAATTCAAACGGGAGACAGATCAAAAGTTACATTAAAAAGATTGGAGCTTGTAATGTCCTTCATGTTGAAATGTGTAATGTACCTTGGTTTCAAATTAGCATTCTCTCATTTAATACTCTTCCCATTTCTTCCATTTGGAGAGATAAAAACAAAACAAAAAAGTTTGAAAAAATATATAAATAATTAATAGTGGTGGAACCCACTATCAACTTTTTTTTTTTCTATTCACCTCTCACTAAATAACATTTTTCATTTACCTTAAGCAAATGGATATGATCCTAACTCCTCTCTCACTAAATAACATTTTTCATTTACCTTAAGCAAATGGATATGATCCTAACTCCTTGGTTTGGATCTTGTGTTGAAGGAGCATTTTCTCATCTTATTTTGGAAGGTGACCGTAAATTTATGGTAGATGTAATTACGAATGACTACAAGTTTAGTGGGTGGTTCCCACTCAGGTTTGACGCATTTGCAATCTTTTGGTTTTAGATTGGCATATCCAAGTTCGTCACATTTGGAGGGAAGACAACCACTGTGTTGATTGACTTGTTAACTTTATCCTTTCTTTAGATTCTTCAGATTGCACTGTTGTGGAGACTTTTGCTAATAAGTTTCATAAGCTTCTTTTTGATGATGTTTTCAGAGCTTACATGTTTAGAAATCGTAGTTTCGCTTTGAACTTCATGCCTATTTGGTACCCAAAAAAATAAACAAATCATACCATAAAACCTTTGAGTTGAATCGAATGTTAGAAGAATCCAAACTACACAAGTGAATTGAATTTCTTGCTATCACAACAAAAACGCTAAAACACATTTGTGTCATATGATCTCAAATCAACGACTCTAATCCTTTTATTTGTGATATCAAATCTAAAATCAATGGATGAGATTCCCTAAAACTTGAAATTGTGTGAAATCCCTAAAACAAAAGATTCCATGTCCCTACAAATGGTTCACTAATATATCCACGTGCCAATTTATTTCATCCTCAGACACACGTGATCTGAAATAGTCATGTGGTGTCCCTCGCTACGCACCACTCACGAAAGGCTAATGTTATTTATTTGTTGGACTCAAAAGACAACAAGAGTTACCGGAATACAAACACTTCAACTCAACTCTCTGTTCACAATCTTCGTTCCTAGTAAGTTTTCGCATTATTACACCTCTTTTCTTTAATTCCATTTTTTGTTATGAAAAAAGAGAATTCTCTCTCTTTTTTTTTTTTTTTGTTCTTTTAATTGAAAAGTTATGTATAGTTTTCATTTCTCTGTCTATGAATTTTCTGCATAAAAATTTCATCACACAACTATCAGAGTATGAAGCGCGGACACTCTTCGGATTAGCTGTGTATCTGACACCGACACCTATAATTACACTGAATTATGTGATATTCTTAAATTATTAGAGGTGTCAACGTGTCAATGTCCATGTCGTATCCGGTGTCCGTGTTCATATCCGTTCTTCATTCTACTTACAATGTTGTAGGGGTTGAATGTTGGATGTAAAAGAACCAACAAGAAAGTAAAAAAATTCTTAGGTTTTGGGTTGAGCCAACAAGCTTGTAAGGTGAATGATGATGCCTCCTGCTTATACACAAAAGTAAATTTTGGGTTAACATGTTATTGGTACGAAGTTTACACAGCCATTTAGCCGTGAGTAATCTCTGTCGCGGAACCTATGGGGCACACAAGGTGGGTTTGCCCTCCTAACCGAATTTTCTCGATACGCAAGAGTCAGAGATCAAACCCTTGATCACTTGCTTAAGGGGCATACACACAAGTAAATACAAGATTGGGAATTAGGATAATTCATATCTTAGATAAGATGGTAGAATCTTGTCTTAGGTAGTTTGTTCATCTGTGGAGAAGATTCATATAAGTACTGTTAAAGAGGGTTGAGAAATTGGAGGATACACGATTATCCAATAGTTAGAGATTATCTATAAGGCGGAGGGTAGAGGCTCCTTCAGTAGAGTAAATTTGTCAATCTAGCTTCATGCTGGAGAAATGTTGTGCTCAATATTGCCTTTTAGAGTTTACTGTTGAATCAGGATGAAGCATTTTAAAAAAGGCTTTATTTTTAGTTGTAACTTGTAAGCAATATGAGCGAGATAAAGGAAACCATGAATCATTTTCATAGCTCGTTTTTTTTTTGGAGTTAGAGATTTCGTCATTATGTCCTGTTGGCAGTTCGAGTGTCATTGTTGTTCACTCTCTTGTTTTTAACATGCTTCATGCTGCTATAGAAACCAATAAAGATGGTGAATCTATATATAGAGTAAGCCATGTCAGTTTATGTGTGAATCACTAAATCATGTTTGAAGAATTGGCTTATTCTAGAATTGGAATGAAATTTGATGGATAGGGACATTGTTGATATTTGATAGATGTAAAAATGATTTACTTGATGTTGAAATCTTGTCACAATTGTTCGGTACAAAGTATTTGGCCCGCAAGACCGAGCTCAATTTTGTATGCAGAGGTGAGCTGTCTCTAAAAATGTTCTGACATAGGGCGACCAAGTAAGCATACATCGGAGGAACCAACTATCCCCCATAACCACTAAACTGAACATGAAGATGGGGATTGACCAAGTAAGAGTGACCATCCGTAATTCTGGGCTTGCTCATTAACAAGTCACTCTGTCAAGATAGATAAGATGTAACGGTAAAAGATTCCCTCCACTAGTGGTGTGACCCTCATCTTCCCTCTGTACCCTGCCTAATCATTGCTAATCGCGAGGGAATATCTGGTAGGGACCAAGAACCGAAATTGGGGTTGAGCCTGATGAAAGGAGAGGACCCAAACCCTAGAAAAAGGACGCATATGAAAGGATAAAGGGCAGAGAGAGAAAAGTGGAATTTCCCCAAATTCCAAAATACTAGGTTATCTTCCAATTAAGGACATCACTCACCCTGAACAGAGACGGTGAACTAGGCTCGTGTTTTCAGACGAGAACAACAACAGCCTAATTAATGTACATTTTAGTTCAACTTCCTTGGTAGCATTCAACACTCATACTTCTTTAATGTGACAAAAATGGTTTATTTTGATTCACATACTTCGTAACTACACAAGAAATAACTTGGTATCCCTTTAGTTTGTAAGACAGTTGTGAATTATGATATAAAGATTGTCATCCCTACAGTTTAGAACCCAAAACTTGTCATCGTTCAGCCATTCTTTGCTCTAACTTTTGTAGTTTGTTCTAAGTATCAATATCTGGCCAAATAATTTGAGATTGAAACACTTTGTTCAGAATGGAAATTAATAAATTTTTCCTTGAGGGCAGTTATCCTAAGTTCTTACACTTTAGTTTTCTATCATTTACTTCGTTGTAAATTTCAACATATTTGCTTGATTGTGTTCTAAAGTTCCGTTTTCTCATCTCTTTGATAGGGGAAGTAAAACTTATTCATGATGGAAATAAGTATTGCAAGGTAAGATTACACTAGTTATATTATAGTGTACATAAATATTAAAGGCTTGAAGAAATAACGTGTCACGATCCTTTCATAATTTAAATAGGTGTCATCTAGAAGCACAGGGGTTATTCTTTTCCAACATTTTGAGAACAATAGGAAGGGAAAGTTATCAGAAACTTCCATGTAATACGGCGTCCTTGAATTCAAGACGGGACTTTCACAGATTAACCTCTTCCTATCAAACTCTTACGGCACTGTATCGAAGGCCATTTTTGTGTAGAACGCATTCTATGCAAACTAGTTTAGAGGAATCTGCATCATTACAATCTGGAGATATTCCTAACAGCGATTTTGATCCATCTATCAACTCAGAAGATGAGAGCTTGTCACAACCACTTACCAGTGAACAGGTATACCTTTACATTTACTTAATTTTCCTAACCTTGCTATTTTTCTCTGTTTGGTGAACAGATGGAGCCATTGTTTTGAAATTTTAGAATGCTTTTCGAAGCATTAGCTGGTGAGATTAAAAACAATATTACACTGTTAAAAACCGTTCTTCCCTGCTTTTCTTCGTTCTCTACTTTTTCTAGGTTTTATTTTATTATCAATAATTCAGTCTCCTTGTTAGATGGAAATTGTTTCTATGCTCCACATATTTGTTGTCTTTGAGGTTATTAATTTCTCTTGTAAATATGTTATTAGATCTTTTGTATTAAACCCATTAATCAGGCCTATTAGTTAGAGTTTGACTAGATATTCAGATTAGTGCTTGTACTCTTAACGCAATTATTTATATTCAGAATATTTATCTACAATTTCCATGATAAGAAAAATCAACCAGACGGGATGGTTTAGCCAAGTTCAAAAAACTGAACACCTTTGTTTGTGCCGTTACTTTTAAGTGACTGCTATTGTGCTGTGTATTTGTATGTTCCTCTTTACTTCCCTTAGTTGAGTATATTTTTTTGGCAAATGGGGAAGAGAGCTTCTTGAATCTGTGGCTCAGAATTCATAACAAATGGCAGTTTGTATGCAATCTATATCTTGTAAGTTATGAGGTTCTACAGCTATGATGCTTATTCCAGTATGTTGAGATTGCTTTATCAGGCTACAAGTATATCGGGTTTTTGATTTTTTTTTTTTTTGGCTGACACTTGACGTAGATACATTTTTTGAGTGTATGCAACTTCAATCAATTTATCTTACTTAGATCTTCAGTTTCAAATTGTGTATAGCAGATAAAGGCGCTGCTTGCTGATACCGAAAGAGCAAAACTCACTAAGAAGCTTAGTGAAGCCAACCAACAAAATCGGTTCCTCAAAAGACAGGTGTGTGTGTATTCCTGATCTTTTGCATTAGCATTAATTTGAAATCTAGGTGCAGTTTTATTTTTCATAGCAATCGTTTTTGTTTTGGCAGTTTATGCTATATCCTAAATGATCACAATTGGATCACAATCTTGAACGTTAAATATGCGAATCTTATTTGAGAAAAATTAAAGATACTAGCCCCTTGGTTGGATTTTGACAACGCAATCTGGATGTAGCATCTTACTAAGTATGATCCATATAAAATGGGATAATTATTTTTGGGCATAGTGCTGGTAAATTTATGAAGTCCGTTTATATAAGGGATTGGTGCTGAGGTTATATGACTTTTTTATTCCTAAAACTATCACCGTGACAGATAGAGTAGCTTCCATATAATGGAGGTAAGAAAACTGCTGAACGGATTGGGAACAGCCTTAGTGGTTTGATATTCTTCATTTTATAGTATCTCTACGTCATGCTGATATATGATTACGTGCTGAAACATTTAATAACGGAAATATTCTATTAGTAATTTGAGACCAAATCGTAAACTTGCCTCTTTTTCTCTGCAGTTGTATATAAAGGAGGATGCATTGGTAAAATTTAAAAGTGAACTTGCTGTCTTAGAGCTCGAAGTTCAGGTTAAAATCTCTTGCCACCTTCGTAATTTTGAGGCTATTTTTCATGTTGCCCGCATTTCTTCGTTTGATACTAGTTGACAGATTAAATGAATTGATTTTAGTATGCAGTACACTAGTTTTTCCTCATTGAAATTCATTTGCTGCATTATAGAATTATTCAAACTTAAAAGCTGTTGAGAATCATATTCTGTGCTATAATGTTGTCTCTTTGGAGGCAGGCTTTGGCCAGATTAGCAGAAGAAATAGCTAAATCTGGTATTCCAGAAGGTTCAAGGAAGATCAACGGAAAGTACATTCATACTCACCTTGTTACTAGATTAAAAGGTACTATAATGTTATTTCTTTACCCTAATAAATCCACGACTTCTATATGGTTTGCATGTGTACTTATGGACAACTGTAGTTTATTATGAAATAAAACTTACATTACTGCAATTTCTTCCTCTTTTTTATCCTTATTGATGCAACTCCATTGTTGTTGCCTTCATAGCTGTACACGAACAATTGAATGAGCAAACAAAGGGTGTTGATGCAGCACAATCAAAGGAGGTTTCTGTATTTTGGGTCGGCATGGCTGAGGTAAATATATATGCAAGAATATACTTCCAAATATCGAGAATATGGGTTGGAACTTTGTGCCATGGTGACTATGTTTTGCTTGCATTAACGACTATTTGTATCGTGCTCTCAAAACATTAGTATATACTCATAGCTGTCTAAGGATAATGTTATGAACATAGCTGATGCAACTAACTTTAATCATTGAAAGTTCTCTTTTTCTATGTTCCTTCTCCCACATTCACCCCTCAAAAATGTTCATCTTTTTTAACAACATTATGTCAGTTGATAAGTTCAAATAACTCAATCTAAACCAACCCTAAATTCTCTTGCAAAGTTTTTCATAATTATGTGTTATGATAAGTAAATAGTTTTAACAATTGATGAGAAAGTCAACGGTTAATATTTCGACATATTTGTTTTAGAAAATCAATGTGTCTGCTTATGTCTAGAGTTTGAACTTTTGTTTCCATCAGAGTGTGCAAGTTATGGGCAGCTTTGATGGTTGGAGCCAAGGAGAGCACCTTTCACCAGAGTATACAGGTTCATACACAAGGTTCTCAACAGCATTGATGCTTAGGCCTGGAAGGTACAATTTTTATCAAATCACTGAAGCTTTCAAATTGATCTTATAATCTATAGAGTTTTCTTCTAACTCAAACACTAAAAATTATTATGTAGGTATGAAATCAAATTCTTAGTAGATGGTGAATGGCACCTATCAACAGAGTTACCTGTTACTGGTGAAGGATTAACCAAAAATAATTTGTTAATTGTTGAGTGAGTGTTCTGTATGTTTAAGTAATCTTAGCAACACTTGCATGTATGTTGTTTAATCACATGTCTTCTTTATAAGGGTCGTGCTAACAAGTGTCCCAGAGCATTTCTTAATGAATTAAAAATAGAAAGAATAGAAAATATTGCATTTTTTTTTACAAAAGACAAATATTGCATTGAAAAAAACTCCTTTTCAACTTTCAAAAAATAGAATACACAACTATGAAGCTCGAATGCTCCAAACATGGAGACGTATCGGTATCAGATATCGATAATCCACGGATACTTGCGGATACATACTCACAAAGTATTCATATATGTATCCTAGAATGTTATAAGAATTGTCTATTGATGAACTATATTTAAAAGTTGTATTTTTTGTTGATGAAGATAATGAGAGATGAGACATAATCAGTTGACATTAGACAAAATACGTCGAGCATGTTTTGGTTGATGTTCTAACATAAGAATGAAAATAGAATATGAATTATATGATAACTATACATTTTATGTTTTGATCACAGGATATTTTATTTTTTTTGTAAATTGTGATATTATAAATGAAAAGTATCAATGCATATTTCTTTCAAATATTTTACATGCAAATTAGTTTTATTATAAATATTTTTTAATGTATCTTACTCGGATAGTATTCTGAATTTTAAAAAAATTGTAAATATCGTTTTCATTTCATATCGTACTCGTACTCATACTACATATCTAGTTTCATAGATACATAACTTCGAAGATAATATTTCTTTTTTTAATTTCTTAACAAGTCTTGTGGAGCATCCCTTCCAGTTAATGAAAGGTTCATCCTTGGTGAAGACATGAATGTTCATCTCTCTAGCCAACAAAATCCTCTCATTAATAGCATGAAGCTTGACAAGAAGAATGTCATAGTGCCTGTAATGTAGCTAGAAAAACTTGAAATCCAAGACGTGATGGGTGACACAGCAAGCCTCCAAAATCATATTTGATGGGGGTTATCAAAACAAATTTCATCAACACTTAAACTTTGTTTGGGAGTTTGGAGGGGAGGGGAGGGTTTATGGAAAAAAAAAGGCGCAAATGAGGGTTAATTTTCTATTCATAATACAAATTTTCTCATTTAGGGGAACTCAAAACTATTATTGGGGGAGTTTTTT
>Ga0315913_1002406_pt1 | contig 21913 bp, 17 predicted proteins | sample MpolsnodulesMG_FD_207736 | JGI IMG/M metagenome (GOLD analysis project Ga0315913, IMG submission 207736) | Medicago polymorpha root nodule microbial communities from Los Angeles, California, United States - small nodules | ecosystem: Host-associated > Plants > Roots > Nodule | place: USA... | reverse complement strand
ATTTTTCATTCACAATTTCATTAACATGTAGTTTTAAACCCTATTATAAAATATGAAACAACCCAAAACAAAATTAAAATATGTGAAAAATTACTAAAGACAAGCATGATTATTTAAAAGTTAATTTCGTACTCTAAATTATTAAATCAATAGCAAAATATTTAAATTTAATTATCATTGACATTTCAATTATAAAGAAATGAATTAATTTTTCTTAAATGATGGTTCAAAATTAATATATATCATAAAAATATTTATTTATCTTAAAATAGATTAAAACGTAGTGCATATTTAATTATTAAGGGATGAGGTTGTAATTCAAGAATCTTATAAGGGAGGAGAGTATAAATTTTATTTTTCAAGGAAGGAAAATGTATATTTTAACATAAGAGGGGAGGGGAGTGTAATTTACTCGATTAAAAATGTCTCAAATGCAATGAATTCAATTGTCTTAACTTGAAATATGACACAATGTATCAAAATTTGAATCGAAGGTTTTTACGAGTATTTTAGGTCAAAATACGATACTGGATAAATGAGCAATGGAGGCTAAGCTTGTCTTTAGAGGTGTCAATATCATGGGGTCTTGAAGTTTTGACCCCAGCCCACATAGTAAGGGGGCTAGAATATTCACAAGATTAAAAGGGTCACATTCATGCAAGCCCACAAATAAAAAAAATCAAAAGGCCCCAAAGCCCCAAAATTTCTATAAACATTTTTTTTTTTAAAAAAAGCTTTTTTTTACCTAAAAAAAGTCTTTTTTTTTACTCAAGAAAAACTTTTTTTTACCTAAAAAAAAACTTTTTTCTTCCCTTTTTTTTTTTGGAAATAATTAATATGGGCTTATTTAGGCCCACAAATAAGTAGATTTTATAGTGGGTTTGACCCCAAATAATTTTGTTCAATTAGGGGCCTTTAATTTAGTGAGCTTAGTGGGGCTTTGAAATTTGGAGCTCTATTGACACCTCTACTTGTCTTATATATTTCATGGTTTACATTTTATAATCTGATTTGTATTTTTAAGTTTCATACGATAGAATCCAAGTGAAGGTAAAATTGAAAATTAGCAGGGAACGTGAAAATGGGGGCAATAAGAATTTCACTTAAAGAATGGTTTAAAGATGGACCATTGAGGTTAACTTGGTGTAGCGGGTTAAACTAGTTTTTATTTCTTTGTGAATAGGAGTGGTTGATTTATGTGATGATTTATATGAATACGTAGTAGGTTAAGACATTTGTGCGATCTCATATATAAGACAAAAAAAACTATTACACTGAATTCCAAATTTTGATTAACGGAATTATGTGATAATTTTTGTTGAATATTAATGTTTTTATATATGAAATCCCAATTTTTATTAACGGAATTGTTTTTTTTCTTTTAAATATTTTGTTTGTTTTACGGTTTAAAATTTTTGCTTGTTAACATACATCTGGGAGAAAAGAATTTGACATACTCCGTAAAAAACAAAAAGAAAATAGAAAGGGAAAAAAACAATAAATGTATAACGGAAATGTTAAAAAGAATTTTAAAAAAAGTACATATGATTCAATACTAAAAAATGCTTTTGGTGAAAAAATGGATTTTAAATGATAAAGATATTTATTAATAAGGTGAATGTAAATTAACAAACATTAATAAAAAGAAATTACAAACGAAAATCACGATAACGGATGAGTGGCCAATGAAATAATTTTTGTTTTGGACCGGTCAAAGACATGGGTTTAATCACTTAGGTCCAATAACAAATCAAACTCAAATGCTGCATTTGGCAAATTACTTGCAACACACCCCTTCTCTGCGAGGGGGGTGTACGGAGCAACTGAGACCTGTTCAAACGAACAGTAACGTCTCTTTACCCACATTCCCGCGAATATCTCACTGGCGGTTACACCTCTACTGATTTCGTAACCGCCGACCACACGTGTGCCTTACAACGACTCTGCATTCACCCACCTCTATAAATAGGAGGCTCTTCACAGCCTCCAAGGGAGAATCTCTCACACTCTCAAACCCCCATTTTGAACTCTACTGACTTGAGCGTCGGAGTGTATGCATGTACACACCCCCCATTCGGTCCAACGCTCACTGAAAGTATAAACAACCACCGTGAACCACCGTATTCAATCCAACGCCGACAACCACCTTCCGATCAGCTATGATCAAATTCCACCAAGTTACTACTAACCTCAATAAATATTTCTCCACCTCTAAATTACTAAAACGCCCTTCAATCACAAAATACCATTAATTCCTCTATCTCTAATAAAATCCAATTATCCCAACAATTCGAAAAATTGGGTCGTTACAGACTTCAAAGTCATTCGAAAGCTTCACTTCTTCAGGGTCCAAGGTCTTCATACATATAAATTATATCATTTTGAAGGGTATAACACCGTAAAAAACCTTTCAAAATCGTCAATTTTTTTTTTTTTTTTTTACATTTTATAATTTAAAATAGAGTAATGGAGAAAGTCGGAGGATGAGATTTTTGTTTTTAAATTATAATAATGATCGGAAGATGTACTAAAACGATGTTGTATGAGTGAAGTGGCATAATCTAGGCCATTCAAATCGACACAAATACATCCAAATAATTTCTCTCATTCTAGAACCATCCGCCATATCTCCATAAACCCTTCTTTCACTCTCTTTCAACTTCCATTCCAAAAGGGTTTTTCATTTCACTTTCCACACTCTCTAAAAAGATAACGTTAAACACCTCACTCACTCAATAATGGCTCCCGTGCTTAGCAGAAGCTTAGCCGCCACTGCCTCCCTCACTTCCCTCCCTTCTTCCTCCTCCTTCTCACTCTCCAGACCTTCTTCCACCCTCAGAAGCGCTTTTCTCCCACCGCAACCTCGCAGAAATCGCTTTTCTTCCACCGGTTTGAGGTGTAAACACCATGACAGAAGACGAACCGGCAGACTTTCTGTCCGTTGCGAGGCTGCTGTTGCCGAGAAAGAAGAGGCCAGTGGTGAGAAGTTTGAGTATCAAGCCGAGGTAGGTTTTTGAGTTTGTCAACTTATTTACCTTTTTGCCCTTCTGGGTCGTGGTTTTTGGATTTTTAATGTGTTAAAGTTTCAAGTTTTTTGGATTGGGAATTGAAGTGAAAGGGTTAATTTGTAAATTGACTTATTTTTGTTGTTGCAGGTGAGCCGATTGATGGATTTGATTGTTCACAGTCTGTACAGTCACAAGGAAGTTTTTCTCAGAGAACTTGTGAGGTAATTTGAAAATTTTACAGCCATTTTATGCTTAAACTGATTTGAAGTATGTTACAATTGACTTAGGGTCCGTTTGTTTTGGATTTTTTAAAAAAAAAATCTATTTTTTGATCTAAAAAAATCACTTTTTTTATTTTTGTAGTGTTTGTTTTAGATTTTTAAGACAATCATTTTGTTAAAAAAATCATTTTTAGCCTCAAAATGAAAAGCTATTTCAAGTAGCTTTTCCAAAATCTATTTTTTTCTAAACATAAGGAACTCAAGTGTAAGAGCTTTAAATCTTTAAAAAATGATTTTTATGATAGTAAACAAGCAGAAATAGCTTTAGATTTTTTTTTAAAGCTGAAACAAACGCACCCTTAATGTGCATCAGGATCTGCAGTAACATAAATTGATTATTTGCATAATTGATTCTGGATAAATTCGAGTTGAATGTAAAATGATTTTATGTTTGGATTTATTTTTTGTAAAAGTGGATTTAACACTAAATTTAAGGCTACAATCAATAGTAAAAGCCAAAAGCTACAACTAGTAGCTTCAAGTAGAAATTAATTCTACAAGCAAAAGTAGTTCTTCTTTAAATCATCCGACCGGGATCAAATCTGTTCTTCAACCTCTAGAATCAATTTTGACACTCCAAAATTGAAACCAAACATACTTCATCGTTTTACTGTTGTTATTTCATTACTTTATTATTAACTCTGTTTTGTGGAACTTCATTTTTGCTTATTTGTTTGTATTGACTTTTGCATCAATGTTTCACTCTGGTTGATTATGTTTTATTGTTTTTTTTTGGAGTTCAGTAATGCTAGTGATGCTTTGGACAAGTTGAGGTTTTTAAGTGTGACGGAGCCTTCTTTGCTTGGAGAGTCTGGAGAACTAGAGATTCGCATCAAGCCTGATCCGGACAATGGAACTATTACTATAACGTATGTTTGTTTATAGTTGTGGATTCTATTTTGTTTTTTTAGGGAATGTGGAGTGATAATTAAACTGTTATATTGCAGCGATTCCGGTATTGGAATGACCAAAGAAGAGCTCATTGATTGTCTTGGAACTATTGCTCAGAGTGGTACCTCAAAGTTTTTGAAGGCACTTAAGGTAATATGTGGTGTTGATCACTAACGTCATTCTTTGTGATACTTTCGTGGTTAAAATCTTTAACGCTTATGTTTTGATTTTTCCTTGAATATTTCAGGAAAACAAGGATTTAGGAGCAGATAATGGATTGATTGGTCAATTTGGTGTTGGATTCTACTCTGCATTTCTTGTTGCTGACAGGGTATGGTGTGGATTTCATAAGTGTGTTCTCTATGGTCGATTTTTTGTAATTGATTGGCTATATCTGTAAATGGCAAACAGGTTGTTGTTTCTACAAAGAGCCCTAGATCAGATAAGCAATATGTATGGGAAGCTGTAGCTGATAGCAGCTCTTATGTGATAAGGGAAGAAACTGATCCTGAAAAGCTTCTACACCGTGGTACACAGATTACACTTCACTTGAGAGTGAGTGATTTTTTTTATTTTATATTTTTCATTTTTCCAATACAGTTTGTGTGTAATGTAAGATGTACATACTACCATATCATATTCATGTGTGCGAGGAAATTTTAATGCAAACTTGTAGTTAGATCCCCCAAATTCTTGGTCAAACCAATACATACACATGTTTTCAGTATTATATTTTTAATGCCACCACAAGATTTATTAAGTTAATTATATGTTATTGTCTTCACAAATTGTTGAACCTTTTTTTGTTGCTGTCCAGCCGGATGATAAGTATGAATTCTCAGAGCCAACCAAAATTCAGAGTTTGGTGAAGAACTACTCGCAGTTTGTTTCCTTTCCCATCTTTACATGGCAAGAAAAATCTAGAACTGTGGAGGTACCAAGATCTTCTCATTACATATTCATGTCATACTGTTTGTTGGGATAATTGTTTTGCTAATTCTTGCATGTGCTACTTCTCTGATTTCACACATTATTTATTATTGATAATGATGTATAGACTGGTTTTATTTCCCCATTTGTTCTTTTATTATCAGTAAAATATCTCTTTGGATTCTCATATGTAAGGTGCTTGGTGTGATATCATGATTCATATAATTTTAAAGCTAAATTGTACTTTTAGTCCCTTATCTTTATTTTATGTTTCAATTTGGTTTCGAAATGGCTACTTATTTTTGAAGTTATACTAATGCGGTCCTTTTCGTTTAAATTGTGATCCTTAGAGGACCTCTTTGCTCTTAACTTTTACAAAATACAGGACCAATTTAGAACAAACAAAAAAGAGGGGCTACGTTCTTATAACTGCAGTAATATAAAGGCTCATTTTGGTACGAAAAATATAAGAGGGACCAAATTGAAACTTAAAATGAAGATAAGGGGCCAAAATATTGTACCCTCATTTTAATTAGGTTCTATCTACAGTAGTTATGGTTTCAATCACCTTTAGCTTGCTGGGTAACCCTATTTATTAGTCTGCTTTTTGATGATTTGGTGCTGCCCTGAACTTACTTGGGAGTTCGACTGTGTTACGATGTTTCATAGTAAAAACTGTGTTTTAGAAATTTGTTTCCATCTTGAAAGGGAGCAACTCTATTTCCTTTCCATATTTCCTCTCAACTGAATAGAAAACGTTTGTAGATTATATTGCACTAATCAAGGTGATTTCAAGTTATCTGGATGAACACTGAATCTTTATTCCTATTCTCATTATTACCACTGAAGTAGTAGTGTCATGTACCATGAAGGAGTGACAAATGAATTAGCTCTTGGTTGTCATCATTAATTAATTTGAAAATTGACAGGTGGAAGAGGAAGAAGAACCTAAAGAAGGGGAAGAACCGAAAGCAGAGGTAACTAGTGTGGTCTTTCTGGATATCAGTGTTGTACTTCCGTTTTTCAAATGTGTTATCAATATGAAGCGTGCTTTTACTCTTATCAGGGCGATACAAACAAGACAAAAAAGACTAAAACTGAGAAGTATTGGGACTGGGAATTAGCCAACGAGACAAAGCCAATATGGGTTAGTTTGAGTTATTACACCTGCTTTGATGGTGTCGGGGGATGCCAATATCCTGTATTTTGCCTCTAATTTATTAACATTGCCTCTTTATTTGATACGCTTTTTCAACTTAATTCTAGATGCGGAATTCTAAGGATACTCCAAGGGAAGAGTACAATGAGTTTTACAAAAAGACTTTTAGTGAATTCTTGGAACCAGTTGCATATACCCACTTTACTACGGAGGTATGTTGATAACATTGGTTCTTAGCAGAAGAACATTTCCCTTGGGCATTCCTCAATTTGACTGAGTTTCAAACTGTGCAGGGTGAGGTTGAGTTCAGAAGCATTCTATATATTCCAAGTATGGGACCTCTCAACAATGAAGAAGTAGTGAACCCTAAAACAAAGAACATACGCCTGTATGTAAAGCGTGTGTTCATCTCAGATGATTTTGATGGTGAACTGGTGAGTTTACTGTGAGCTTCAAAGCGGAATTTTGTCTTACACACGATCAAATTACGTCATTGCCATGATACATTATTTTATCTATTTAAAACATTCTTCGCAGAAGAAGGGATAAGTTAAATTTTGCAGTCCACACTCTTACCTCTCGTAAATGTATAATTGATTTTAGTCATTTATTATGTCAAATCAAGTTTAAAAATGTGCAAGCTGTAAGTTAAGTCATGTTTGTGCTAAACTGCTTCTTGCATGTGTGTATTCATACACCAAATAAAAAAATGAGCAAGAACCATTGAGGAGCACAAACAAGGCATAATTTAGAGCACATGTTCTTCAATGTTCTGATTCTGTTCATTGTTCGGGCGCCTTTTGCTGTAACTTTGCTGTTATTTTGCAGTTTCCACGTTACTTGAGCTTTGTGAAGGGTGTGGTCGATTCAAATGACCTTCCTCTGAATGTTTCTCGGGAGATCCTTCAAGAAAGCAGAATTGTAAGAAAACTACATCTTATCTTGCAAACATGGCTAATTTTCATGTGAATCATTTATAAATTTTCCTTTTTCTTTCACTTCCCATAATGTTTTGTGCTAATGTTGTAATTTCAGGTAAGGATAATGAGAAAGAGACTTGTCAGGAAGACATTTGATATGATTCAAGATCTTGCTGAAGGTGAAAATAAGGAGGTTGGTGTGAACAACTCAGTTTCTCTAGCTTTTCAACCTGAATTGAGTGTCTTTATGGACTAAGAATATTATCTGTGTTTTCAGGATTACAAGAAATTCTGGGAGAACTTTGGTAGGTTTATTAAGTTGGGATGCATTGAGGACAGTGGAAATCATAAGCGCATAACACCACTGTTGAGATTTTACACTTCCAAAAGTGAGGAGGAACTTAAAAGCCTAGATGAGTATGTTGAAAACATGGGTGAAAATCAAAATGCCATCTATTACCTAGCAACTGACAGCTTGAAAAGTGCAAAGACTGCTCCATTTTTAGAGAAGTTGGTTCAGAAAGATATTGAGGTATTTTCAGTCATACATATTACATATATCATTTTGTGTAATTTGTGCATATTATATTGAGGTGACATCAAAGACATAATCTCATGCTACAAATGCATTTTGAATATGACCTATATATTTCTAATTGAATACATACGTCACATGTTATTTTTACTCATGAGCTTACACGTCTATTATTGTAGGTTCTTTACTTGGTTGATCCTATTGACGAGGTTGCCATTCAGAACCTACAAACATACAAAGAAAAGAAATTTGTTGATATCAGCAAGGAAGATTTGGAATTAGGTTTGTATTTTTTTTCTATGCAGCTAACATATGCTTAAATACTATTTTGCTTATAGCAAAGTGGGATTTGAATGTGGTTATCACAAAAATTTTCTATCAGGTGACGAGGATGAGGTCAAAGAGAGGGAAACCAAGCAAGAATACAATCTACTTTGTGATTGGATAAAACAACAGCTCGGTGATAATGTGGCTAAAGTTCAAGTCTCTAAGCGTTTGAGCTCATCTCCCTGTGTGCTTGTATCTGGAAAGTTTGGTTGGTCTGCGAATATGGAAAGGTTAGTCATCGACTTTTGAAGCCATGTTTCTAAATGACTAGAAGTTTATCATTCTAGTTGTATAAGGCTTACACAATCTGTGATTCTTATTATTTGCAGATTAATGAAGGCACAGGCTCTTGGAGACCAGGCAAGTTTGGAGTTTATGAGAGGGAGGAGAATATTGGAGATTAATCCAGATCATCCCATCATCAAAGATTTAAGTGTAAGTTCACATTATTAGTTTGGTTTTCATTGATTTATAACAAATTATTAATTGAGAAATGATATATGAACATTCAATTTGCGACAACAACTGCGACAACTATGTATAGAGGGGTATTTTTGTAATAGAAAAAATTCAGCTTCAAACCTCATCCCCCCTCTCGCACTCTCCACTGTCCTCAAGGCAACCATGCACAACCACCCTCCTCCGTTCTGAGCTGCCACAGACCTGTGTTGTGAACCAATCCGGAGAAAGAAACCTCCATGAGAAAGGAGAAACAAGCTTTGCAAAAAAGAGAAAAAAAATGAACAACATTGTGAGAAAATGAAAATCTAAATTATTATTATTTTTTTAATTATCAGGTTGCTGTGCATACATTGCCAGGTCGGTTGTCCCAAAACTGATGTTCATATACCATTACTCTTATTATTTACCCTATACAATAGTTGGTTGTAGTAGAAGTGGACGTGTATCATATAAGTAATTTTACCTAGTAATATGTTGAAGACAAATATATCAGAAGTCTAATAGTAAGCTCAGGATAAATGGCAACAATTTGTAGACTATTGGTTGATTTTGGCGACTCAGGATTTAACTCTCTTATAGGAAGCTCTCCCTTTAAGGGTGAAAACATCAGCAAACGATATTTTACGAAGTTCATGATTTGTTTTTTGTCAATGGCTGAGGTTTAGAATTTGCTATCCTTTAAAATTTATAGGACGCTCTCCCTTTAAGGGTGAAAACATCAGCAAACGATATTTTACGAAGTTCATGATTTGTTTTTTTGTCAATGGCTGAGGTTTAGAATTTGCTATCCTTTAAAATTGTACAATAGAGGAGATTGATCCAATGACTCATTTCAAGTAACTGAATTTGCTTGTGACTTTTACCCTTGTATAAATTTTTTGTTTTTTTAGGCTGCCTGCAAGAATGCTCCCGACAGCAGTGAAGCAAAGAGAGCTGTTGAGCTCTTATACGATACAGCACAAATTTCTAGTGGATTTTCTGTAAGTAGAAAATAAAGATTTTGTTTTTGTTCATGCAATAACATAATATAGAATAGCTGCTGTTCGCTAACTTAGTTTCTTAATATACAGCCTGAGAGCCCTGCTGAGTTAGGAAATAAGATTTATGGAATGATGGCGTTGGCCTTGGGAGGAAGATGGGGTAGAACCGAAGAAGAGGGAGATGCACCAGCAGAGGCTGATTCAAAAGAAAGTGAAAGTACAGAGGCTGAAGTTTTTGAACCTTCTGAAGTCATAGCAGAAAATGATCCTTGGACAACAGATTAGGTGTCTTCCCTTCAGCCCTCAAATAGCATAAATTAGTTATTATTTTTGGCAATATAGCGAGTGAGGCATACTGAGGCAGTAGGTAAGGAGAGGGAGGGAGAGACCCTAATTTTCATATGAATTCTTAATGCTGAAAGGAAAATTGTAATATCTCATGTGTAACAATATGCCTTAAAGGAGCAAATCCTGTGGGGTCTTTCCCAATAAAATTGTGATCCAGTATCACTGGTTTAGAACATTTTTGTTACTTGATGTATTATTCAATCATTCTTTAAGGAGTAGAATGTTTAATTGAAGTGAAATGAATTGCACAAGTATTTTATAACAGTTGCTTGCATTGAACTTGACGTGAATTTGAACTTAAGATCACATCAATAAACTTGGATGTGAGAACAAAAACGAGGGATAACACTTATGTACCATTATGGTATATACCATTGGCCAATTAGGGTGTGCCACGTGGCATACCTTTTAAAAAAATCTATTAAATAAAGCATTTATAAAGTAACATCGGTAGGTGGCACACACTAATTGACCAATGGTATACTTCCTTCGGTCCCAAATGTAAGAAACTTTTCATTTTTTAAGTTCATTCAATAAACGATGTATGTGGTCTATAATAAGGATCACATACATCATTTATTGAATGAATCTAAAAAGTGAAAATTTTCTTACATTTGAGACCGGAGGGAGTATAACATTGTTACTATTATGTTACACAAGTACTATCCCAAAAATGAGGTTACAACGCATGGGGAAGTAACAAATTTCCCCACCATGATCAAGTTGAGTTTTCACATTTAGATCAAGCACAAGGCTGAAAAACATGAAGCAAAGGCTAAAAGTATGGAACAAAACTGTTTTTGGTAATGTTCATTTGCTGGTAAAGGAGGTTGAACAGAAGTTGATTGCTATTCAGAATGAAATAGATAATAATGGTAACAATGGTGATATGATGGAACAGCAGAAACTAGCCCAAATCCAACTTGAAAATGCTCTTGATAAAGAGGAGGAATTTTGGAAAGAAAAAGCAAGCATTACTTGGCATGCAGAGGGAGATAGAAATACAAAATTCTTTCATAGATTATCCAAAATCAAACATACATCCAAGCTTGCTTCCATCAAAGATGGGGAGAACATGCTATCTGAGCCTGGGCAAATATCAAATCACATTACTAATCATTTTCAAAATCTTTTTTTCTACTAACTCTGTTGTGCAGGATTTGCAGGTGGACAACTTGACTGAAGAGGTGATACCTAACCTGATCAATGAGGAGATTAACAACATGCTCACAATGCTTCCTTCCCCATCTGAAATCTATAAAGCAGTGATGGCAATGAACAAGAACGACGCTCCTTGGCCAGATGGATTTGGAGGTATTTTCTATCAAACCTATTGGGACATAGTGAAGAAGGATGTGATTAATGCTGTGTTAGAATTCTTCACCAAAGATTGGCTGCTGCCCAATTTTAATTGTAACTCCATTGTTCTAATTCCAAAGGTTCCTGATGCAGTAATAGTTGGCCAATACAGACCAATTGCCTTAGCTAATTTTAAATTCAAAATCATTTCTAAAATTTTAGCAGATAGATTGGCACCTATTATGAAGAACATAATTTCATCTGAACAAAGAGACTTTATACAAGGCAGGAACATAAAAGACTATATCTGCATCACTTCTGAAGCAATCAACCAACTCCACAATAAAGCCTTCGCAGGAAATCTTGCTTTTAAAGTGGACATAGCAAAAGTGTTTGATACTCTTGAATGGGGATTTCTGATCAAAGTTCTTAACAGGTTTGGTTTAAATAGTAAATTTTGTTCATGGAAAAACACAATCCTCCATTCTGCTACCTTATCTATCTCTGTCAATGGAAAGTTGAATGGTTATTTTAATTGTAAAAGGGGGGTCAGACAAGGAAACCCCCTCTCTCCCTTACTCTTTTGCATTGCTGAGGATGTTTTGAGTAGAAATATTACAAAGCTTGTTGATCAAGGCAAGTTTTAATTAGAGGAACTCGATATGTTCAGGTACCATCTCATTCCTTGTATGCTGATGACATTATGATTTTCTGCAAAGGAAAAATATCCTCCATACAAGCCCTCATGCAGTTATTCCAATCTTATGCTCTTGCTTCCGGTCAAATCATAAACCCCTCAAAGTCAACAGTTTATTATGGATCCATATCAAATGCAAGAATTGACCATATATCAGGCTTGATAGGTTTCAACAAAGGATCTTTTCCCTTCACATAGTTAGGTGTTCCCATTTTCAAAGGGAAACCTAAAAAAATTCATTTACAGGCAATTGCAGGCAACATTAAATCTAAATTCAGTGCCTGGAAAGCCTTTCTCTTAACTTTTGCTGGAATAATTCTTTTAGTTAAAACTGTGATCCAGGGGATGCTAATACACTCTTTGACAATTTATTCTTGGCCAGCTGCTCTGCTCAAAGAGATTGAATCTTGGTGTAGGAACTTCATTTGGAGTGGAAATGTTGATGTAAGAAAATTAGTTACAGTTTCTTGGAGTAAGTCTTGTAAGTCTCTCTCACAAGGAGGTTTAGGTTTGAGATCACTCACATATTTAAATGAGGCTGCAAATCTAAAACTGTGTTGGGAACTCAAAACATCTAATCAGTATTGGGCAGTTCTTCTCAGAAGCAAGGTTTTTAGGGGAAGAAAGGCTGTTAATTATCACATTTTTTCTTCTTTATGGAGCAGTGTGAAGAATGAAAATTGTATCATTGATGAGAACTGCAGGTGGTTAATTGGTTCATGTGAGAACATAAACTTCTGGCTTGACCCCTGGTTAGATAACTCGGTAGCATCTATTCTTAACCTCCCTGATCATCTTCATCCTAATCTATCTGCAAGAGTTAGTGATTTCATCAACAACTTCCAATGGAGTTTCCCTAATACAGTAAATGCAGCTTTTCCAATTAGAGCCTCTGTCGGTGGAATTATCAGGAATGAAGATGGAGAATGCCTAGGGTGTTTTGCTAAATTCTTAGGTGCTGGAAATGCTATATTTGCTGAACTTTGTGCTGTCATGTCTGCTATTGAAATTGCTGTTGATAAAGGCTAGTGTTTGGTTAGAGTGTGACTCTCAAATAGCCATTCAAGCTTTCAAATCCCACTCAATTGTCCCCTGGTGCTTGAAAACAGGTGGTGGAATTGTTTGAATATCATTACCAGAATGGTATTTTTTGTGTCCCATATCTACAGAGAAGGAAATGCATGTGCTGATGGTCTTGCAAATTTTGGTCTAACTTTATCATCTTTGGATTTGTATTGGTTTTCTGATGTTCCTACCTTTCTTAGGGGGGAGTACATTAGGAACAGGTTGGGAATGCCTTGTTTCAGATTCATCACCTTTTGAAAAGGTTTTGGCCTAGTCAACCAACCATCTAGCATCCGCCAACCCCAGCCCAGATCGAATTTGGTTTATGTTGCACCACCAAATCGATCCAACCCCCTCACAAAACCGCACCCTCCCTCCAACCTCCCCATACTTCGCACGAAGCACTAAACTCCACAAACTCTTCCTCTCCTCCAACACCTTCCACACCCATTTCCCAAACAAAGAAATATTAAACTCCCTCAACCTCTTCACCCCCAAACCTCCATTCTCCCTTTTCAAACAAATAGTATCCCATTTGATCCAAGACAGTTTCCTAAAATCCTAGCCACCCCCCAAAAGAAGTTAGTAAGAAAGGAAATAAACCAGAATGGACGACAGTACAAACTTAATCAGAACCAACCGACCACCCAAAGATAAGTTTTTACACTTCCAACCAGATAAACGACTACAGATCCTCTCAACCAGTGGGTACCAAAACTGAAGCTTCCGAGGGTCCCCACCTATGGGCAACCCCAGGTAGAGAAAAGGGATTCGACCGTATTTACAATACATGACAACAACCGCCTCATGAAGCCAATAATCATTTACATTCACACCAAACAACATGCTTTTGTGGAAATTAACTTTCAACCCTGATATAGATTCAAATAACAATAGAACCGCCTTCAATGCCTTAACATTAGCCCACGACTTAACACCTATCAACAAGGTATCGTCTGCAAACTGAAGATGGGATACCAACATTAACACTTGCGCACCAACTCCATACGGTGTAAACAACCCATTCGACACCATCGCAAACATCATCACATTATCTTGCTTTTGATGAAAATAGCAGAGGGGATGCACAAAAAAAATAAAACTCTCAAGCAACGTGATGATAGAAGTGTAGTAATTCACTTGAAAAATCTTTTTTTTGATGTTTTATACCGACATACCCGTACCTTCATTTTTTAAAATTTGCCGTATTACGTACCGGTACATGTACCTATGCATCATAGCATACCATAACAGAAAATTAATATTATGGATAGATAAAAAATAAAGAAATCAATTTTCCAAAAACCATAATTAACTTGCTCTAAAGGGACTAATCAACGTTAACTCTTTTGACGAAGAGTTTCGTCAGTTATTACGGTCCTATCAAATTTAAAAGATTAGTCTCTACATAGAGATATCCTGTTCACATAATATTTCATATATAGTACCAAAGCTAATTCCTCTTATTCAATATAGGATAGGAATAGGTAAATCTAAGAAGCATGAACTGAAATTATTATTCATGAATCTCGTTTTTGATCCTAACAACATCCAAGTACGATTTCCCCTTTATCTTGCTTGCAATGTATCCATTGAGGAAATCTGCAGTAGACATTGTTTTGAATAATGCAGGACTTCGAGGAGTAACAAGGCTGGGTGTTGGACCTATATATCCGCCCATATGAGGAGCATGAAATGCTGCAACAGAGATTCTTTCCTTCTCTGAATTCACTGTGGCTCGATGTTCAATGCTTCGGTAAATTCCATTGGTCTGTACCTGGCACACCAGATTTTAATATATTTATTAACAACTAAGGTATACTCAAATACTAAAGGAAAATATTTGGTAGATATCCTACTAGGTGTATATATCTTGAGAGAAACAGAGATAAAAAAGAATAATTTGATAGATATGGTAAGCTGGTGATAATAATAGAAAAAGAGAGAGTAAGAAAAAATAAAGTGTTGAATGAATATAGAGATATATGGAATGTACTCGTTCTATATTCATAGATGCTATACATATACATTTTCAGTCTAAATTGTTTTACGTTGTCAATTCATAATTGTTTTTTATTGACTAAATCAATCAAAATTGTTATATCATTGAAAATATTTGGCTTTAATTATAACAACTTCATAAGTCATACATATTAATAATTGTGATTTGGTGACGGTGTAAATTTCTCTACATTGACGTATCATATTTTTTTTTAGTAAAAGATGTTTATACCATTTCATTCATCTTTATGAAACATTATTTAAATCCAAATGATAAAAAAGAGTTGTGAAAACGAGTTCACCGCTCATTTCTTTAAAAAAAAATAAAAGAGTTCATTGCTCATTATAAATTTAAGAAATCTTGTTCAAATCTAATATGCATGTGATCATTGTAAAATTGTCATTAAAAAATAATTTTTAATTTTCCATATTTTACAAAATTTGTGTGCTAGTTACCTCCAAGATATCTCCAACATTAACAACAAAAGCATCAGAGAGAGGACGGATTGGAATCCAAATTCCATCCTTTTTTATTTGAAGGCCTTGCATTTCATTGATTTGGAGAAGGATGGTAAGGGTACCAGCATCAGAATGAGGATTCAGTCCAATGACTTGATCTGGTTGAGGACAGGGAGGGTAATAATTCATTCTCATTGCTTGGCTTCCTTCTTCAAATATATCTAGCAATTCATTTGGTTTGATTTTTAATGCTTTTGACATAAATTCAATGAGTGTGACACATAGTTTATTTACTTCTAGAGAATAGCTCTCTAGATTATCTCTGCAATGGACGAAAGAAAAATGCTTTAGCTACAAATTTCAATATCAACGATGCTGTAATTAAGAAAGAAAAGTGTTTGGAGGGTGATTTTTAGGTTGCCCAGGTGTGGTTCAATTTGTCTCCCATATATATAGTATTGTATTAGGTCAAGTATGTTTTTATCCGTTTAAATGTCTGTTTTATTTTTATTTTTTTTTACTTTTAGTCTCCAAATTTTTTGCATCATCATTAGGTCACTATTTTTAAGTCAATTTATAATTATAACTCGTGTATCATTCAAAATTTTGATTTTTTTTCTCAATAATATTTGGAACATTATAATAATCTTTACAAAAAATAAAAAGAACCTTTGAGCAAAATATGAATTTATGTTTTTGGTGCATAAAAACCTTTCATTTTCTTCCATTATTTATGTTATTAACATAAAAAAATAAATGAATGATTTTGACCGATATCAAATGAGATGAGTAACATTTACTCACCTTTTATTTTTAGGTATTGCAGTTGTCAACGACTCAACAAAGAAAAATATTGTGTTTAATTTTTTTTTAAAGGATGGCGTAAGTAAAATGATTGTATATGGTCCACAAATTAAACCGCTTGAGCATATTCTAAAAACCACAAATATAATTTTGTCAAAAATTTAAAGAAGGAATAACACCTGAATGGTTGTGGGATACAAGGAATGAGATGGGGATGCCTTGTGTGCAATGGGAATGTTTTAATGAAGAACATATCTCCCCATCTTAGCTTTTCTTCCTCTAATGCAACATAAACTTGTCCAAACCCTTGCATTTCTTCCGTTGTTTGCCAAAACTTCTTTTTCTCTTCTATTGGAAGGTTGAAGAATTTTTGAACACCAATTTTAATATTTTCTACCAATAAAGGGTTGACTCCATGATTAATTATCTGTAATTGAATTCCATGAAAAAAGTTTATAAAAGCAAAGAAAGTTAAATAGGTGTACGTGTTAAAAGTTCTACATTTGATGAGATAAGATACGAGCATAAGTATATAAGTGCTAGTAATCCTCACTTTTAAAGTTTGTTTTGTAAGGTTGATTGGATACAACTAAAATTCTAAGATTGTATCATAGCTTATTCAAGATCCTATATCAGCTCACCGCTACCGGTCCACACTAAAATTTCATGTATTGGGCAGGAGATGGTATGCGTTAAGAGTCATGTATTGAATGAGATGGAAGTTAAACATATACCTATAAATTGAGGTGGTCCTCATCTTACAAACCGATTTTGTAAGACGGAGTCAGGTCCAACCAAAATTCAAAGAATATGTACTCGGTGTAAAGTACTCTAAAGCGAACTAAATGCAATCTCACGTCTTAGTGATGATTTAAATTAAATCCGATTAGCTTTTGAACTTGTTTTCTAATGTAAAAATAAACTGGGTGTTAAGCCCACTTTATACATAAAAAAATGTAATATAAACTAGGTGATTGTTTACTAGGTCTCTCATATTGCTCAACCTCTAAAATAAGTTGATCGAGAACTACGATCTGATCTAAAAAACAATGATTGAGTAATAGCTTTTGATAGATTTTATGTAATCGAGAATTACAATCTGATATATTTAAGGGGTTTTTGAGCATTGCGAGGAGCCTGCAAACAATCTTCTACAAATTAAAGAATGGGTGCAAATAATGGACCCAACAAACCTGGAAGAAACCCCAATGCTTACAAGCATGGTCTAGATTCTCTAGCTCAATTGCATCTTCACATAACAGTTTACTAAGGTCGATAACTGGGAGTTGCGGTAACGATGTTGTGTTAGATACATGAATAGAGTCTTGATTTGGTTGAAGATATTGTTTTGGAACTTTTGTAATTCCTTGCTTTTCCAACTCTTGGACTGAAGGCGCCAGGACAACGGAAGAACCATCCATTTTTATGAGACCGATTTGTGTTTGGATTTGATTTGAAGAGTGAAGAATGGGTATATAGCTTAGGTTAATTTATATAGGAGGGGGATAATTATCTTATTAAGAAATCCATAATTAGTTAGTTTTTCTCTCATGATTAAAGGCAAATTCTAATATATTTGATTTAATTGTATTTTTGGTCCGCGTTTTGTTTACTTTTTAGATTTTGATGCTCTAATTTTTAAATCTTCAAATTTTGGTCTCTCAAATTTTCTAATTTTTTAAAATTAAATCAAATATTTCAATTGACACTGATGTGTCACGATCTTAAATGACGTGGCACAATATATTGTCATTGAAATTGTTTTTAAATAATGTGGCATAATATATTGGCACTTAAATTGTTAATATCAATGCCACAGCGCAATTGAAATATTGAATTCAATTTAAAAAATTAGAAAAATTGAGAGGTTAAAATTGCAAATCTAAAAATTGAGGGACCAAAATCCTAAAATTGAACAAAAGGGAGGAGCTACATATAAAATGTTAAACAATGCAAGTGCTCTAAAATTGAGGGACCAAAATCCTAAAATTGAACAAAAGGGAGGAGCTACATATTGTTTCAAATGTCAAACAATCCAAAAAAAAAACGAGAGTGGGTGAAAGGAAAATTATTTAACATTAATGGTAGGGGCAGTAGAAAGAAATAACAATACAAAATGGAATGGAAAGGTGACCTGGCTATCAAACAAAATATATATGCATTATATATCATCATCAAATCCTTTGCTACGATCTGGAAACGGGGACAATACGATCATAGAGACGTATAATTTGCACTTGTCAAAAGATTGGTTCATGTTGGATCAATTTAAAGGAGGCCATTGATATAGGTAATATATTAGGGAATTTCTACAGTACACTCACAAAGTGCCATTTGATTATTTTGTTTCAAATTAGCCTAAGCCTCATTTCTTCCACGGATCGAATTCTCCTAAATCACACAAACTATCACATAGATTTGTTCAAAATACACTGGATGCCTTCACAAGTATCAATTAAGATTTGATATTCTGGCCCCGTTGAAAAAGAGTTGTGATAATTTGTACAACCATTTACAGCAATTTTTATGATAACTTTCTTCGTTTTTTTTTATTGGTCAAAATCATTGTCCAAAGCCACTTTATTTTTTGGCCTTATAAGGAAATACTTATTCTTAAAGCCTCACATAGAGTCTGTGTAAATGCTGAAGAACTTCTAGGTTTGCCTTAAAAACACCCGTTATCAACCCCTCGTTCCAGGATAAAAGCATAGAAGAAAAGGGGATGGTTGGGACCAACTCGACATATACACACATTATCTCCTTGTCCAGAACTTGAGATGTGGCAAAAAAAAAAAGGATATTAAACAAAATTAAGTTAAAACGAAAATGATTAATTCTATAAAAAAATGATTAAAAATAAATAATATAAAGATATAAGTTATACTTGAACATGTATTTAAAAGGAAGTAGAAAAGCTGCATCATCTATCAATAATGGCTTAATCTAAATGATAAAGGACTAGATCCTCTTAAACAGGTGTTCAGGGGTTCGATACTTGACAACACAACGTCCTCGATAAAGATAAGTCACTGATAAATGGTGGTGAAAACATTGTATCAATATCATAATAACCTAAAAAAGTAGAAATGTAAAGTAATACATAAAAAAAAAGTAATAATATTAAAAACTAAAAGAACATGTATTTAATAGGCAGTAGAAAAGCTACATCATCTATCAATAATGGATTAATCTAAATGATAAAGAACTTGATCCTTTTAAACATGTGTTCAAGGGTTCGATCCTTGACAACACAACGTCCTCGATAAAGATAAGTCACTGATAAAAATAATGGTGGAAACATTATATCAATATCATAATAACCTAAAAAAGTAGAAATGTAAAGTAATAATATTAAAAACCAAAAGTAAGGTATACGGTTAAAAAAAAAAGAACCAACTACACATATTGTAATAATATAATTATATGAGTTAGTGGAGAGATGTTTATTGTTGTTGTTATGAGTTAGTGGCGTGGTGATATTTTGTTTTTTGGTTCTGAAAGATTAGTGAGGGTGGTGGTTGGTAGAGAGAATAAGATAAAAAACTATATAAAGTACCAAAATTATCTTTGAAGATTGTGGAGAGAAAAAGTTTTTTCGAACAAGTAAAAATGGAATTATATTAACATTGCAATAGTAATCTCCTTAATATAAGGTGTGCCGAACATACCATTAGAAAAGAAGCAGTTCATAAAACATACAAAGAGAATCTATCCAATGCCTAAACACGACAGAGGACTAGACCACCACATGTGTTCACCAAAAACAAAAATAACCTTTTCAGCTTTCAGCCACCTCAAATAGTGATATTTTACTTTGTCTAAAACTTGTACTAAAGAGCATTCTTTCTGTTTAAATAATCTAGCATTTCTTTCATTCATAACACCCAAACTGTAAGAAGCCATATAAGCTGCAAAAAGGATCTCCGGGATTTTGAACCACCTGTATAATTAGTAAACTGAATAAAGTGGTCAATACCATCGAAACCAATCCAGGACCGCACTAAAGGCCACAGCGACCCAAAGCACGGGCACAACAAGAACAATTGACGAGCATCCTCCACCTGGCCACAACCTGAAACACACTGACACGCCTCGGTATCAATAACACCCCACGACATCAAGTTTGATTTGGTAGGCAAACGGTCATGGAGCAGCCTCCAAGCAAAATTTGACACCTTTAAGGGAACTTGTTTATGCCAAATTAACTCGATGTTCTGCAAAACCTGAAGATTCTCCTGATTTGTGAGCATAGCATACACCCCACGAACAGAGTAGCCTCTGGAAGGGTCCGGTAACCACTGCCAAACATCATAAGAAAGAGGCTGCAAGGAAATATCAGACAGTAATAACCTACACTCCGCTAGAAAGAGGCTGCAAGGAAACATCAGACAGTGATAACCCACAACTTCCTACGCCACTACCAACCACCTTCCCCTTCTCCCCAACCATGTAAGAACATGTCTTTAACCGTTATTGATTTATTCAAAGCTAAATTAAATAACCTGCTAAAGCGCTCCCTCAAAGCAACATCACCACACCACCGATCATGCCAAAAAAGTGTGGCTTCCCCATCACCCACACGCCGCACCACACTATCACTAAACCAACCATTACCGCCACCCCCTATCCCATCCCTAATCTTCACAACCTCCGCCCACCACGTAGAACCACTTCGGGCCCCATCCTCCAACCTCCCGTCCTCCTCACCATATCTCGCCGCCAACACACGATACCACAACTCATCTCTATCAACTAACATCCTCCAGCACCACTTACCTAGCAACGCCTCATTAAACCCCTTCAACTGTCTAACACCCAACCCTCTGTACTCCTTTCGTAAACACGCGGACCTCCATCCTACCCAAGAAATTTTCCTAAGATCCTCGCTCCCCCCGAAAAAATTTTAATCAAAAGAGATTCAATTGAAGAGATTATACCTGATGGAGCCTTGAAGAAGGAAAGAGCATAGACAGGTAGAGCGGTCAAGACAGACTTTAGAAGAATCAAACGGCCACCGAAGGAGAGAAACCAGCTTTGCCAACCAGACAGTCTAGATTTTATACGGTTAACCACAGGTTCCCAAAAAGACAACCTCTGTGGGTTTCCACCAATATGCAACCCCAGATAAACAAAAGGAATACTACCCATTTTTCAATTTAATTTTATATTGGGTAAATGGTCTTTTTGGTCTCTTACTTTGTACCTCACTATCACTATGGTCCCTAACTCAAGATAAAATACAAAATAGTCCATGACTGTGTATCTCCGTTGACAGTTTTGTCTTTGATGTTAAAAACTTTCGTTAAGAGATGAAGTGATAACTGTTTTGGGATGACAATGATGAATGATGTGACATATGGACCAAATTGAAAGTAACTCAAACGAAATCAGGGACAAAAACAAAAACTAAATCCCTAGATTTCATCTAATTCTCTTTTTGTTCAAATCCAGTAGCAAATCCTTTAAATATCAAAATCAGATCTTCCATTGAATATTTAAATTCAATCACACATGATGATGAGGGTTGGTGGAAACTTGTCCCATAGCATAATTGCAGAAAGTGTTACACCATAACTTGTATTTCTTTGTCATTGTCATTTTACCATTATACCATTTTTATACAATTATTGACACCTAATTTGTTATCGAAGTTTTAACGTCAAGTACTAAGGGTCTGTTTGGTTCGAGAGTTTTGGAGGGGAGGGGCGGGGAGGGGAGGGGAGATTTTTAATTTGAAGTGTTTGGTT